>Ga0187218_1000264_pt1 | contig 16134 bp, 20 predicted proteins | sample 14SPOviralmetaG_FD_130167 | JGI IMG/M metagenome (GOLD analysis project Ga0187218, IMG submission 130167) | Marine viral communities from the oligotrophic San Pedro Time Series (SPOT) site, San Pedro Channel, CA, USA - 14 SPOT_SRF_2010-08-11... | ecosystem: Environmental > Aquatic > Marine >...
ACAATACACAATCAAGATGTCCAGAAAAACAACAATTGACGATGTAAGGAGGATAAGATTTCATGTCCTCAGATATATCTTCTTTTGTAAAGATAACTGAATTCAACCAATCTTTGAGTTCCATTATCTAATGATCTCCACATTTTCTGTATATCCCCAAATCTCAAGTTCAGTTCTTACTCTGCTCTCAGACTTAAGTTTTTCAAATCTTTTAGATGCTTTTTTCTTCCACCAGGTGATTGCTTCTTCTGATGTATGACGGAAGTCTCCAAGATAATATCTTTTCTTTTCTGTGAGAGACATAGCGTGATCAATACACTCATTGAACTGCTTTAGTTTGTCTTCATCCTTCAAAGAATTTTTAATAATAGAAATCATCTTGACTTGAATCTTCAGTTTCTTTGATGACTTGTCAGCAGAAATCAAACGCTCTCCACCATTACGTTCGTTAAACCACCAGAAGAAGTCTCTGAACACATCATCATGAAACAGAGGTAAGAACTTACTCTCAGTGTCTCCAATGTGCCTCAGAAAGGGTTTGAGTCCATCATACATTGATACTCCCTTTGTAGTTCCATAAAGAGATGTAGTCTCAAAGTATTTGAGATCTATCCCATACTTCTCATCAAACTGTTGCTTCAGTTCTTTAGAAGATGCTAGTAAAGCAAGAAGTTTTCCGCCCAAGTAATTGAACCCGAAAGGTTGAGTAGGAACAATGTTAAACCCCATAACGAAGTGAGCATTAATATAATTAAGAGACTTGACTTCACCAAAGTAGTTATTGCGTGGTTTACTATTGATTGTGGGAGAACCAAACCTAACAACACCAACAACTTTGTCCGTGTTTGTTTCAACTACAATCCATTTATGTGTCCTACCAGGAATTGCTTCCTCGATAGGATTAGAAGCAGTCAAATTCAATGTCTCAGAATAAAGCCACTGATTATACTTTGAACGGCTTTTAGTATCAGTATCAACAACATGAACTTCAAAATTCATGTCATTAGGATGCATATCAAACTTATCAAACATATCCGAGTCTGCACCAAACCCCGGAAGATATCCTGATCTATTTTCTCCCCTATCTTCCTTAATGTGTCTTAGATAATCATCGATACGATTGAACTGAGTATAATAATCAATAAATTTATCAGCAGCATAAACTGCATCACTTTCACTTAGTATCATTTATAATACTTCTCTAGAATTTCTTCTACTTTGTAATCCACTTTATTTAATTCGTCCCTTTCTTCCTGTTCCTCAAGATATAATCTATCCCTCATTCTCCTAAGATTTCTAAGAACAGAGGGATTACCACCATAGTAACCCATGTTCTTCCAAACGCAATCAACATACCCCCACTTCTCACCGATCAACTTATCTCCGACTGAGGGAACAACACGCCGAATGCAGTGATTCCTGATTTCTGCAGGAACCTCAACTTTTTTGATTTCAAAATTATCCATCAACATTGATGGATCTGGAACTAAAAAAGGAATCATTTGAACTCACACTCCACCATAATCTCAGTCAGACATGCAAGCAGGTTTATTTCCTGATCCGCAACGAAGGCAATCTGATACTGATACTTAGCAATGACAAGCACAGCAGCAGGAATACTAGAGTTTGCCAAGGATGTATAAAGAGCATCGTAAATGCGACGCATAAGAACACCAGAATCATTGTCCAGATTATCCACCACCCACTTCCGAACTTCAGGGAAGTTCTTTTGTTTAAGATTTTGAATGAGGTTGTTAACTTTGACATCAGAGAACGTAGCGAGGATTCCTGCATCAATAGCACCACCTGATGAGTAGCGTTGAATTTCATTTAGAACCCGACGCCAATCAGGAAAATGCTTATTGATTAATTCTACCAGGACTTTGTTATCATATTTAATACTCTCTTTATCCAAGATGGTTTTGACGCGCTTGAAGAAAGATACTGCAATTTCTTGTCGTTCCTTTCCTTTGATTCCAAACTCGATGACGGCGCATCGAGAGTGAAGAGGTTCAACAATTTTGTTTTTATAGTTACAGGTGAAGATGAATCTGCAGTTGCCACTAAACTCCTCAATAAACGCCCGTAGGAGGAGTTGAACGTCGTTGGTTGTGTTATCTGCCTCATCAATGATGATGACTTTGTGTTTTGCAGTTGATGCAAGCGAAACGGTTGAAGCGAAGTTTTTCGCATTGTTTCGGACGGTATCAAGGAATCGTCCTTCATCGGATCCATTGATGACATAATAGTCTACTCCAAGTTCATTGCAAAGTGCTTTTGCAACTGTAGTTTTACCACATCCAGCAGGGCCTGAAAGAAGCAGGTTAGGCACTTCTCCTTTATCTAAGAAGTCAAGAAAAGTTTTCTTGATGTTGTCAGGGAGAATACACTCCTCAATTTTACGTGGGCGGTATTTTTCTACCCACAGAAACTCGTCGCGCATAATATTGTTTTAGGAATAAACCAATAGGATACAGATTGCCAGTATTTTCCAAGCAAATATGCTTCGTAAAAATCTTGAATATCTGTCCAAGTATTACGATAATCATTAGGATAAATCGTAACACTCATAATACAGAATATCACAACGTGAAAGAAACTTCCAGCAGGGTGATGTCCCAATTGGAAACCAAGAAGTTTGGCTTCGTCATTAACACTAAACCCAAGATCAAAATGAATATGAAGTTGATCATGAAGTTTAGTATCTTCACCTATTCCAGGTATCCAATTTTCTAAGAATTGAATATACGGATCAGGTTCCATAGTGAGCAAATAATTTACTTATTCCAATAGTAACAAGAAAAGAGAGCATAACTACCATATCCCACATTTTGTTTTTAATAAAGAATGGGAGAGTGAGAAAATCAGCGATTAGATGCACTATGACTCCTGCTAAAACACTTACATATATCAAAGTAAAGTGAGAGCAGACAATCAGAATGCATCCAATCAACCGCATCCTACCCAAAAGTTGAGTCTGGTTCAAGTGCAATGTAGTAAGTCAGATCATGATTTTTACTTGTGAAGCGAGACAGAAGTTTTTGTGAAACTACAACATCATATGTTCCAGGAAGAATCTTGATGTTCTCAACTTTAAAATTGAAGTTAAAGGTTACATCAGTCTCACCAACAACTTCTTCGTGAGCATTAGAAGTATCATTCTTCTTATCACGAACTACAAGTTTAACAACACCTGCTTCACCAACAGCAGAGATATCAGGAAGTTGATAAACAGCAGCTGCTTTTAGAAGTTTCTCAAGAACAGTGGTAGTCAGTTCAAAACAGACATCTTCACTGGGAAGTGAAATCTCTTTATCCGGAGGAGTAACGATAACAGATGGATCTGCAAAGAAATACTTAGAACGTGAGCGTCCTTCTTTGATCACCACATAACCATCATTTGCAAAGTCAAGTTCAGGTTTTTGATGCAGACTCAAACCATTAAGGAATTGGTTAAGATCATAGATACCAAAATCGCGAGCAAACTCTTCACTGATAGTTGCCTCTGCAAGAATGTTCTTCATCACACTAATGGTGCGAAGTTTACTACCCTCTTTGAAGAGAATAGACTGGTTGATGGAAGAAAAGTTTTTGAGAAGAGAAAGAGTAGAATCAGACAGTTTCATAGAATTACGAAGTTTCATTATCAATAAGGGAAGTCAGAGTTGGTTGATTTGTAGTGATCATCAAAATGCAAGAGTAGCATAGCATAATGAATAACTTTCAACAAGTCTTTTTTATTTTGCCCATCTTTATCACCATATCGTGTTCCGTACTTTATGATATTTGATTGACAAAATCCAGAAGCAAGTCCTTTAGCTGCCATCAAATCAATTGTCTGAATATCTGCAAATCCGTTTGTTTTTCCCGTGTAGTGACTACGGTAGGTGCCACTTACATATTCATGAATATCCTTCAGAATAACATCTTCATTATATTTCCAACGTCCATTATTGTTGTCTGGTGCATTTGGAAGTTCGGGGACACTAACATTTAATTCCATAGTTGTTTCGTCGAGAGAAGCCCATTGAGACAATGCCTCACTTGGAATTGCTGGGATATCGATTGTGTCTTCACCTAGTCCACCAACAATTCCATCTTCATTTGTAGAGTATCCATCTGCTTTTACAGTCATAACATCATAAAGTAAACTCCAAGCATTAGTCATTTTATCAAATTTGATTGGTGTTGTCAATTACATAGATGCGATCTTCTTCCCCAGGCATCTGGAAATCGGCATCAACTTTATCATACAGTTCAAGGAATGCCTGCTTAGTTTCATCATCAAAACGATTCACGCAAACCTCAATCGCTTTTGCTTTGTCACCAAAGATATTGTATGCCCGAACGATATGAACCAGACGACGGGTGGAGATGATCTCCTCAATACCACCATCATAGAATGTTTTACGGATGATGTCTGCCCAGTCTGCAAGACGCTTACAGAAAGTATCATCAGTACAAAGTTTAGTGAGAATCTTAGTCTCAATAGCAGAGGTAGGATACTCCTGCTCAAAGGTGACAGGGAAACGCTCTAGAAACGCTTCGTTGAGCACGTTAGTTCCAATGAATCGTCCGTCGTCACTACCTTTACCCTTAGTGTTGGCTGTGGCGATGACATTGAATCCACTTCGAGGAGAAACCCATCTTCCGATTTTCTTAAGGAAAACTCCTTTCCCTTCAAGGATAGATTGGAGACAGAGAATTTTGTTAGAAGCGAGATCGAGTTCGTCAAGGAGCAATACAGCTCCGCGTTCGAGTGCTTCGATGACTGGGCCATTGTGCCAGACGGTGTTGCCATCAATAAGGCGGAAACCGCCAATAAGATCATCTTCATCAGTTTCGATTGTAATGTTTACTCGGATGAGTTCCCTTCCGAGTTGGGCACACGCTTGCTCAACCGAAAAAGTCTTGCCATTACCGGAGAGTCCCGTAATGAACGTTGGATAAAAAATACCGGACTGAATAATTTTTTTAATATCAGTGAAGTTACCAAACTTGACGAAGGAATCATCTTTCTGAGGGATAAGATTTTGCTCAACTGCAGGCATAGCAGCAGGAGCAGTATAGGACGTTTCCAGATCTTCTACAGTCTCTTTAGTTACTTCCAAATTCCACTTACCACGTCCAACTTTGTAATCAGACAGTTTGTTAGCGACAGTCTGATAATTACAATCATTCATCGCACACCATGCCTTAATCTCAGCAGAGGTGATCGACGTACCGTACATATCTTGAATGGAGTCGATGATGCTTTGCTTGGAGAGTCCCATGTGCTTTTGTTGTTTACCTGCTTATTATACACACAAGAAAGGGGGGCATGTACCCCCCAGTGTTCACTTTTCAAACCGTCTATACTTAAATTTTACTGCTTGGAGCATCCATGCATCAGTCAATTTCTTAGGGCCTTCTAGAAGAACCTTACGAACCCTGGGATCGGTTTCCATCTGAAGTGCGATTTCTTTCCAAGTCATCATGCTACTAGAGAAATAAATTCACCCAGGACTTTTTTATTTAGTTTCTTAGTCTTAAGACTTTTGGCAAAAGCAGACTTAATCTTTGCTTTTGATGCTCCCTCATCCACCTCAAATTCAACATCCTGAGCGAGAGCTGTACATGAAAGTCCAAAGTATGCATCATATCCAGACTCACGAATCACAAATCCTTTTTCCTTCTTCCACTCATTCTGTAGTCTAATGAGTTCTTCACCATGATCGTAATAAAGTTTAAGAAAACTATTAGCATCGCGGGGAGCAAGTAAACGAATACCAACAAAGTTCACTTCAGGAAAATTATCCTTGAGATTCTTTAGCATGACATCAGAGAATCCGTTGAAGTTTGCAGACTCAAACTTATACATGTTACCAGTCTTACGATCACGTAGAATAGTCTTCCAGTAATCATGTCTAGCTTCTCCAAGAAACTCAGCATTATTCTCCCAGTACCTCTTGATCAGTTTATGTCTGTTGAGAGGACACGCTTCACCATCAGTCAGAACCACACACTGAACTTTCTGCAGTTTGTTTTCACGTTGAAACTTAGGAAGGATCTGATGAAGAGATACAAGTGCTTCATTCAAAGGAGTTCCTGACAGAGACATCTTCCTACCCCAAGTATAAGAAGAACGATATACTCTACTAAAACCAACAGCATGTCGCCAGATGTTGATCATCTGATGCTCTAGATCTTTGGCAGATACTTTGCTCGTAAGAATGTTGAGGAGATTGAAATCATTTGAAATACAAAGAAGATTTTCTTTCTTCTCGTAATGATCTACTAATTGATGTGGAAAATTAATATCATGACTACTCCACTCATTAGTAAAAGCATATACATCAAAAGGAATACCAACTTTCTTACAGAACCACAGCAGGTTAAACATTTGCTTACAAGTATCCATCAAAGTGTATTGCATTGAACCACTCCAATCCAGCATAAACACCAATCCATGATTCTTACCATCAGCAAGAGTTGTTACCTTACGGAACAAGTCTTCGTTGTACTTATAGGTGTGAAGTTTGGTGCAATCGAGAACACCAGTGCGAGAAGTTGTGGCGCGGGCATATGAATCAGCAGCTTTCTTACACTCAAACTCTTTTACCAAATAATTGACTTCTTTCTGTGCTGAACGCTTGAACTGAATATATTCTTTGTCACACTCCTCAAAGATCTGCATGTCCATTTCAAGTCCAGCACGTTCCTGAAGATCAAAGACGTGATCAACATATCGATGCACCAGATTGTTACTAACGATAATCGTGTCTAGATTTACTTTAGGAACCTCAACATAAACGGTTTCGATACCATCAGTCTGTGCCAGTTGTTCAATACTATTAGAAAGAGAATCTGCAGTTTCAACTTCCGGTTCTACTTCTTGTTCAGAATTATCTTGTCCACCATCATCAGGAACATCTTGAATGTTTCCCTGAGGTTTTGACTCCTCACTATCCTGCTCTTCTTGTTCCTCAGACGATTGTTCTTGAGACTTAGGTGCTTCTATGTCTTGAGTTTCGTTATTAACTTCTTTCTTACAATACTTGTATAGTTCTTCTGCCGCTTTAGCAACATCCTCAAAAGTCTCACAATCACCAATCATACGGACGATTGACATCTCTTCTTCAGAGAATTCAATATCTACAAAATTACCAATCTTAAAGTATAGATTTGCGCGATCGGCAAGATTCATTTCGGAGATATCTTCATCAGCAATACTGAAGAAATCATCATCACTCATCTGATTATATCCTTTAAAGAATGTCTTATGCATTCCAGGATACTTACGCTTCATCAACTTCTCAATACGAGCATCCTCAACAATATTGATAAAGGAGTGAGGAATACCCTTTGGTGGATCCTCATCAGGAGTGAAGAGGGCATGTCCAACTTCATGTCCAACAAGAAGATCATAGACAGTATTGCTTGCACTCTCCCACATTGGGAGTGTCAGCACACGTTTATGCACATCAAACTGAGCGGTAGATACTTTACGGTGCTCAACTACCAGATCTTCAGTAGCAAGAAGTTTGGCTAGTTGTGACTTAATTTCTTGAAGGACTGGCATTGAACTCCTTTTGATGTCCCTATAATACTAAACCCCCACCTTTCGGTGAGGGCCCTCAGTGACAGTTTCTAAAGTGTCTATGGTTGGTTATGAAAGAATACTCCTACAGATTCGTTTACAAGTCGCCTGATCATCATCACATTCAATTAGACAATCATAGTAATCATTTATGTGATCAGATTCCTCAAGTGTTCGATCTAGGGTATGAGTCAATCGATCAATACTTTGTTTCCAACCCGCTAACTGATTATGTGAAATTAAATTGTGCATGATTTTTAAATTATAAACATCAGATAATGAAGAATTTACTTTCACTTCATAACCTTTTTCCCAATTCTGTATTATTTAGTCAGCGTTTCCTAACTTAATGAAGTTTGTGTCACATTATACAATTCTTGAAAAACCTTTATGTTTCTCAAACTTTATCAGATTTTCAAATTTGTCAAACAAAGACTCTTTATGTGAGATGACAAAGACATTTGCATCTTTAATTACAAATCGAATGATTTTCAAGAACTCATCTGTGCCAAATCCATCAAGAGAACTATCAAATACTTCATCCATAATCAATAGATTAGTATTTACAGAGTTCTTCATCCTTGCCACCTCTCTCCAGGTGAACAAAAGTGCTAAATCTATTCGCATCTTCTCTCCCTCGCTGAAAGAAGAATAAGAAAAGTCCTCATGTATCGGGGACTGGACGGTTTCGTTGAACTCTTCATCAAGAGTAAAGTTAATGTAGAAGTCCATCATCTGTAGATAACGGTTAACTTGCTGATTAATCAGCGGCAAATACTTCTTGATGATTTTTGTCTTGACTCCACCGTCTTTAAGTAGACTATACGAAAAATCGTAATAGTTAATGGTGTCCTTTCTTGACGCTAATTCGCCAAATGTAGTTGTTAAGTTGTCTTTGAAGGTTTCTAACTTCTCATGTTCAGTATTTCGGTTTGCAAGTTGCTCGGTAAGCTCTTGAACTTCCGATTCCAGATTTCCGATTTGTCGTTGACACTCAGAAATCCGAACATTGTCCTTAGAAATGTCATTCTGTAGTTTAGAGATCTCCTTCGATAGGGCAAGAAATTGACGCTCTCGCTCCTGTTCTTCATTAATTGCCTCATCCAGTTCTTTTAAACCAGATTGCAACTCGTTCGCTACATTTTGAGCGTCATTAATCTTATTTATTCTGAAATCCTCTTCAATTGACTGCGTACAAGTGGGACAAACCGTATTCTCAGTGAAAAACTTGTGCTCCTTTCTAAGAGTTGATGCTTTTTGACTGATTTTACCCTTGAGTCCACTCAGTTTACGCAGTTTTTCTGTAGCTCCAGTAACTTTTTCTTGATCAGTAAGACGATCTTGTACCTTTTCGTTTGACAAAGATACTTCTTTATTATAAAGATCGATAAGTCTATTAAGTTCGGAGACTTTTTCTTTTTTCTCCGCAATATTTTCCTTGCCCTGAGTCTCTAATTTGTCAATAAAGCGAGTTTGCATGTCAACTTTATCACTCAGTGACTCTTTTTTGAGTGATAGTGTCTTAACTTCATCCTTCAAGGCACTAATTTTACCCTTAATTACAGTATTCATGGACGAAAAGATCTTAATGTCAAGCAAATCCTCAATAACTTCACGTCGATTTGCTGCAGAAAGTTGCATGAAGGGCACAAAAGTACTACTTCCAAGAATAACAATCTGAGTAAATGACTTATAGTTCATCTTTAAGACATTTTGCTCCAGCCATTTTTGCTGATCCAGTGCTGCAGCGTCTTGATTCAGTTCTTCACTATTGCGATAGATCTTGAAAATGTTGGGTTTGATACCTCTAATCACTTTCCAAGAAATATTCCCAATAGAAAACTCTACTTCAACACAACAATCTTTCTCATTAGTCGTATTGAGTAGTTGTGGTTTGTTAATTTTACGAAATGCCTTGCCAAAAAGTGAAAATGTGAGAGCATCAAGAATAGTAGACTTACCAGCACCATTAGTACCAACAATCATCGTATTACCATTCTCGTTTAATTTAACTTCAGTATAATGATTACCCGTAGAAAGAAAATTCTTCCAACGAATCTTCTCAAATAAAATCATATGTTTCGGTTTCTGGCGGCACCACGATGTCGTTCTTAGAAATTATAGCATACTCACACTCATGAATGTGGCATGTCTTAAGCATTATTTCATCTTCTATTTCAATTATATGCATCTCCGGGTATCCATGTTCTTCTTCTAACTGTATGGCAAAACGAGTAGCATCATCCTCTTCCTCAAACAGATAAAGTATCTTATCTCCTGATTCGTTTTCTACGGAATATGCTCCTTTATCTTCTTTACCATCTATAGTTAGAATATACATTAAATTAACTCACACGCCTCCTGATATGTTGTTCGCATAATGTCTTGCAGAACAGATTTATCAAGACTGATTTCTGCTTCTTGGATATATCTATTCAAAATAGAAAGTGTGTCTTCAGACTCAAATGCTTCAAACTCTTCAGGATCTCCAACTTCAAAGTTTTCTACAGTTTTTAGATCCGCAACTCCTACAGAATAAAGTTTATCAATAAACTTTTCAAACTTTTTACTGTTTGATTTCTTACGAACAATAACTTTTACTATTTTATTCTCATACTCTCTTACGTCAAATGTTTGATGATCAGTATCTTCATAGAAGATATTGTAGAACATCCGATATGGGTTGTTAACATGAGTATGCTCTAGAGTTTCTGTGTCAAAGATTGTAAATCCTCGCGTATCATTCACATCATTCCAGAACATCTCATAAGGATTTCCTAGATAGAAGATCTTCTGATCATCTGATCGAGTGTGGTAGTGTCCCGAGAAGACTTTGGTGAACTTCTTAAATAAGTCGCTCTCAAAACCATGCTCCATGACGCAGCCGCGATGAGCTCTAAATCCGCGTAGTTCAAGGTGCCCCATCGCACACTTGCTAGTTGTATTTTCAATAGCAGTGAAAGTGCTCTGAGAGTTGTCTTCATTGATCCAAGGAATAAAAAGTACGTTTAAATTATCTAACTTTACTTCTTCAGGAGAAGAGTAAACATGAACATTGCCATACTCACGAAGAAGTAAATCTACAGCATTAACTTCATTAGTGTTTTTATAAAAAGCAGTATGGTTTCCTACAATTGTATGAACAGTAATACCCATCTGTTCAAGTCTGTCATAATAATTATCTTTTGCCCATGCAAGAGAACCAAAATTGATACCAGTACGATTATCAAATGTATCGCCCATATCTACTACAGTAGTAATACCGTGTTTCTCTAGATACGGAAAAAATATATCATTATAAAATTTAAGAAAGTAGTTATGAAAGAGTTTAGAATTTTTACGGGCACCAAAGTGCTGATCCGTGATAATTGCTACTTTCATCAATATCGAAGTTTGGAATGGACTGCGTCCTTGATAGAATTATAGTCACTGTAGTTCGATCCGTCAAGAGTGTTGTTATCGTCAAACACCTCACTATACCCAGACTTCTCCAGAATCTTGTTCTTGATTTCTAACTGACGCTTCTCTCTTTGAATCCGTCTCAAAAAAGCGTAGTGAATAATTTGTGTGAAATATGCAAAAGGATTCTGAGACTTCTCTGGATTGAAATTATGAATGTACTGCACACAATTTTCAATACCATCAGAAACCATATCATCCTTGAACATGTAGTTTACGAAGTTTGGTTTAAATGATAAATGAGTTGCAATCTTAAGAAAGCATTCTCCAATATACCTGGGAATAACGGGCCTTGGAAGTCCTTTTGCTTCTGCAATTTCTCTATCTTCACGATATGCAATCAAAGCAGCTAAGAACTCTTTGTTATTTACATAATGTTCTGATCTTTTTCTCTTAGTCATGCCTGGTTGTATCATAACTATATCTCATCATTATGTATAAAGTATACCACTGAGACACATACTTGACAAGTCTTTAAAACATGTGTAGACTACCTTTGTTGGGTTTGAAGAGACAGCTATAGCTTTAATTATTAGTAATATCTTTACTAGAAGGAGTATTATAGAGTTTTTCTAGAACCTCTCTTGCATCATTTACATTAGAAAGATATCCCATCTTTTTATCTAGTTTATGATTACTAGATCCGGAAATAGGATTATCATCTGTTTTTCTAACATATTCTTGATGTATGAGAATCATATCAATATCGTTTGATTCGGACATTGTTAATACATCATTTAAATTAATAAAAAACATATCATCAGAAGATGTTTTTAACCAAGGTTCTACTTTGTAACCAACTGTTCCTATTCTTGCTTTTACTTCACTTATAGTGACTGGATTAGAAACTACTAAAATAGTTCTATCAGATTCTTCTTCAGCAGCTACTTTAGCAAAGATTTCTTCACCTGATTTTAGTTTTATTGTTGCATAGAAATCGTCTTCTATCATGTTTTTTTTAAGTGTATGGTTATGATATCATAGTTAAAATTCTCTTCATTATAGATCTTAATTCTTTCAATGAGATGATTTAACGTATAGTTTCTTCTTGTTTTTGTAGAACAATCATCTGCAATATCATACAGAGTTGCTTTTACTTTGTTTTTTCCTTTTCTAAGAACTCGTCCAATACTTTGAAGATTTCTGACTCTGGACTTACTTGGAGAGGCAAAGATAACATTATGGAGGTTTTTAATGTTGATACCAGTAGAAAAAGTTCCATAAGAGGCTACAATAATAGCGTTGTTTTCTCTTTCTGTGATCTCTCTAACTACCTCCCTTTCTTCAGCGTCTACACCACCATGTACAAAAAATACCTTACGGTTGTCACGCTTGTTATTATTTATCTGATTGTAGAGTATCTCTCCATGTGCTTCGACTCTTGCAAAAAGAACAAGTGTGTTCCCTTTAAGATCAAGTGTTAGATTGGTAATGAATTTATTTCTTTGTTCATGAGATATTAGATACTCAATTTCATCATTATATGTTTCAAACTTTTGTGGTTCATGTTTGAGAACAAGACACTGAATATCTAATTCAGATAAGTGTCCTTGTTTCATCAATTCATCAGTTCTTGTTACTTTGTATGATGGGCCAAACACTCCCTCAAGCACCCACTTATGCGTCTGTGTGCCGTCTAAAGTACCAGTGAACCCAAATCTATACTTAGCATGATGTAATTTAGTCATGATTGAAATAAGAGACTTACTCTTAAAGAGATGAGCCTCATCACCAATCACAACATTATATTCCTCAAACCAGGATCTCTCTAACTTATAGATAGATTGCCAGGTGGTAATCGTTACAGGACAGTTTGTGTCCTTCTCTCTGCCACTGTAAATCTTATGACAAAATGTCTCAGCGTCCCAACCATAATCCTCAAAATCCTTGTACATCTGCTCTACAAGAGATGTCGTTGGAACGACAAGAAGAATTTTTTGTTTCCTGTCTACGTAATATCTCACTAATGAATAAATCATTAGAGATTTGCCGCTCCCAGTGGGGCTTATCAATAGCTTTCTATTATGCCTTAAAGCATCGTATACTCCCTCAATTTGATATCGTCGTGGAGTATGAGTACAAATAGATCGCATAAATCCTTTGACACCCTCATATGATATCTCATCATTTACTTCAAAGGGTTGTCCGTAGAATTTATTTTTTTCAAAAGAAAAAGTATATCCGTAATTCTCACAAAAACTTACAATCTTATCCAGCAATCCAACATAGATTTGCTTGGAACGCATGTCATATAAATGAATTTCTCCATTCCAATTTCTACCACGATACTGTGGCATAAACTTGGCATTTGGGACTTCAAATTTAAAATGATCTCTTAACTCATATTCGATATGAGGTTCAGTATTGATTTTTAGAAAAACTTCGTTAGATTTAGAGATTACAAGATCTGTTGTATTCACAAGGATTTATCACCTGTGAATATTTATCACTCGTGACTAAACTTGTATTCCAGAACTATTCTATATAAAAAATTTTTTAAGTAAAATAGTCTCTCTTGTTCTTCTACATCACCACCAGGCCATTTGTCCGCATGAACTGAGACAGACTTATATAATAAATGCAAATCATCTATTCCGAACTGAAGTTCTATGTATGGAAGATCTTCATTAAAATCATCATCTTGATAAACCCATTCATCATTCATAGAACATTTGTGGATAGATAAAACTAAATATATTTATTCTGAGCGTTAAATTATGAAGTCAATCAGTGATGACTTTGAAATTTATAAACATAAGTTATCAAATTGGCAAGAGAAAAAATATGAACTGATAGATCTGTTTCATAAAACTAAACCAGTAATTTATGGCAACGTACTCACAAACTTTAATAGTAGTAAGGAAAATAAAGATTTTCTTGTAGAAGAAATAACTAGATTATTTGGCGACGAAATTATTAATTTTATAAAATTTATCGATGCAGAATATTTTTTAGAATCTGCATGGATTCAAGAATATCAAAAAAATATGAATCATGAATTGCATAATCATGGTGTCGGTTATTCTTCTGTAATTTACATAAATTTTGATAAAGAAGTACACTCTTCAACTATATTTGTTGATAAAGCGAATAGCATATCATTTTTGCCTGAGGTTGAAGAGGGTGATATTATATTTTTTAATTCAAAACACTATCACTACTGCTCTACAAATGAGAATGATAAAGAAAGAATGATATGCTCGTTCAATTTAAAAAAAGACATCAAAATGTCTTACGCTTAACCTAATCCTGCGTTAAATCTCATAAACTCTATTGCGTTTTTAATATGGTAAGTTCTATTACTTACTTGTTTAAGTATACTCTCAATATAAACAAGCATTGTATCATAATAGTCAATCTTTAAAGAGACTGATGAGAGTTTGTCATCCGCATCCAAATATTTTTGCATAGTTTCTTTATCCCTAATTTTTTTAGGGAATGGATTCTCCACATAAACATCAGGATCTGCTTTTCCACTAAAGTACTCATATCTTTCGTGCCTAATGTTTTTTCTTTGTTGTTCTGCTTTCTTCCTCAGAAGAAATATGGTATTATATAGTTCAAAGTATTTTGCATGTAGAGATGGAATTTTCAAAGACTCTTCGTGTAAATTGTCTCTGTCAATATCAGAATCTTTTTTCCACATCTCTTGAATTGAATCAAGATCAAGACTCATAATTTGTTGCCAGACATATCAGTTATATTGTAAATAGTATACTTGAAAGTTGCCTCTGCTGTAAAGTATGCAACATCCTCACTTGTGGCATCAAAACTAAGTGTAGACAGTTCTACAGGAAACATGTCTTGGAACACTATTTTGAAATTGGGATTATCGCTACTCGTTAGAATCTGTAAAGTGGCGTCAGAATACAAATTTAATTGTGATTGATCAGGCTGAGGAAAATTTTCAACACCATTTTGCCAATCATATGTTTCTTCTAAACTTTCTGGAAATCCTAATCCTCTGATCCAATTATAAATCTCAAGATAGTTTTCTAGATTTTCATCTACAAGAAATTTAAAATTAAAATCTCCAAATTCAACCTTATCACCTGGTTGATCAATATCTTTAAGGTAAGATGGTTGAATAGCAGTTCCCATTGAAATTGCAGGTAAGTTCGCTGAATTTCCAAAGAAAGCAACTTTAGGTGCTCTCTTCAATACAAACTTAAAACCAGTGGGGGATAAGAAATTTCTATTACTTATCTGATTCTCAAAAGGATTGCCGTAAGACATCGTTTTCTAAGTATTTAGATAAAAAAAGGGGAACCTTGCGGTTCCCCTTGCACTTCCTTCACACGTAAGGAAATTATATCACATGAGGTTCTTAACAGCAACACGTCTGTAGTAACGGTTGGCGTTGATGTGAAGAGCGCCGAGTCCAGCGTCAGTTCCTTCTGCAAATGGGTTGGCAACCATACCGTAACGAGTCTTGAATCCAATCTTGGGTTGGAAGGTATCCTGTCCAACGGCACGAACCATTTGAAGAGGAACGTATGGGCAGTAGAACAGTCCAGCGTCATAAGGTGAAGTACCCTTATAACCGACAACGTAATACTGGTTACCGGGAGTTCCGTTAGATGAAGTCAGGTTAGCAGCATAAGGATCAATGTATACACGATACTTACCTTGCAGAACACCAGCGAAGGTGTTACCTGTATCATCAACGTTCAGGTTAGCGTTCAGAGCAGGGGTGTAGTCAAGTACACCAGCCATGGTGAGAGCAGAAGCAACGTCAGCAGAGCAAAGGATAGTGTTGCCCTTTCCTCTACGAGTTCTTTGTGCAATCGCGTTAGCGTCTCTTTCGATCTGGAACAGCAGTCCCTTGAACTTCTCAACACTCCAGCGTCCGTTGGAGTCGATATCGAGATCGAACTCACCAGCGGTAGCGGTGTTCTGAACAGCACCTTGCTCAGCAACCTTGTAGATAGTACGGATAACTTCGCGGTTGATCTCAGCCAGAATCTCAGTAGAGAGAATGTTGGCGAGTTCCGCTTCAGCGTTCAGTCCATGGATCGCTTTCAAGTCTTGAGCAAGCTCAAGGCTGTATTCTGCTTTCAGTGCTCTGGACTTAGCAGTTACAGTAACTTTCTCAA
>Ga0187218_1000271_pt1 | contig 15969 bp, 22 predicted proteins | sample 14SPOviralmetaG_FD_130167 | JGI IMG/M metagenome (GOLD analysis project Ga0187218, IMG submission 130167) | Marine viral communities from the oligotrophic San Pedro Time Series (SPOT) site, San Pedro Channel, CA, USA - 14 SPOT_SRF_2010-08-11... | ecosystem: Environmental > Aquatic > Marine >...
CCCATAAGGATTAGGAGCTTCAGAAAGCATATCTCCATCCTCATTCATTATTCCATACTTTTCATTATCCCAGTATTCCCATTGCAGGTTGTCTGTGTTAGATAAATCTGATGTATTATTTAATAGTGGGTAGACAATAGAGCTAGGTTCAAATGGATTTTCATCAAAATATGCTTCAAAATAATATATTGGTCTATAATCAAAATAACCATCTCTCCAATATACCCTATTAGCAATAGTACCTAATAGTCTAGTCATTCTTTCAGAGTGTTTCATGCGAACATCTTTAGTAATGGTCAGCTCTTCATATCTTTTAGTACTGCCTCCAGTATTTCTTTTAGCACCCAAACTATATATTCTGCTTATCTTATTAATAAATTTTCTAGTAAAGTTAGTTAAACTAGGAGGAATTTCACCAAAAGCATCTCCATTAAAATAGCTATTTATATATTGGTCAGTAGAAACCCCTGAGTAATAATCAAGATGTTTTCTAATCTCATTCCTTCTTCCATGAGACATCATTAGTTTTGTCTCTAGTAATTTATCCTTCAGTATCTTCTCCATTATCTTTGAATCCTCTTCATTTCTTGATTTCTCATCGGAAATCTATTTATTATAAAATATCTAAAAGCATCATTTCCGTGATCGTGGAAACCATCCTTTAATGGTTCTTCTTTAATAGGTTTACCATCCTGACTTTCAGGGTATCTATACTCTTCAAAATCCTCTATCATTTCTTTACACTTCTTATCAACATGAACTCTTCTAACTCCATCAGCATTTTCAAAAAATCCCCTAGTATAAGCTACACTAGCTACTAGATTCCTACTCATTCTATCTCTAGTACATAAAATTCGTATTCCACTTCTCCTAAATATCTCTACATCTCCTGCTCCGCTTTGTCCTTGGACATTACTTCCAGCAGGATCACCATAGTAAGAGATAATAGGATAGCCTTTTGTCTTAATCATTTTAATTAAATCTTCTGTTTTAATATTTTGTTTATGCAATATTGTATCAAATACTCTTATTTGTTCTGCTACACCATCAAACTCTGTCTGTATAAATAAAACGGCAGGTTGCCTATATCCAAAATCTATTGCACAAAATGTTGGCAAATCAGGATTATATGGAAAGTCTCCAACATCTTTTTCTCTGTTAAAATCCCAAACTTTACCTTCGAATACAGAAAACTCTGCACCAAATTCTTGCCCAAAAAGTTCTTTTGACATATTCCTTTTTCTCTCTACAATAGCAGGATCTTCTAATCCCAATGGAAATTCATGTTGGTTTACCCATGATGGAGAACTATGACTCTCCCACATTGGATCATCTCGACCAAGTTTAAACAAATCATATATCCAATTCCTACCTTCTGGAGTAGTAATAAAAATAACCTTACCCTTTCTACCAGCTACAGTAGGAGACAAATACATATCCCAAATCTTCTTATTCATCTTGGCTACCTCATCAATTACAAGTAGGTCAAGACCTTCTCCCACTAAACTTGCAGGATTATCTGCTGACATTCCCTCTACAGTAGTCCCCCATTTAAAACGAATATACATATCTTTTTCAGATGCTTTATCGACATCTTCAGGATGACCTATAACCATTCGTTGCCATATCTCACGGAATATTAATCTTGCCTTCTTGTAAGACATACCCACAACCCATATTCTTTTATCAGGTTGTGATGCTACATAGGTAGCTTCCATAGCACTAGCCCAAGTCTTGCCAAACCTCCTCCCACATACTACAACTTGAAATCTAGCATCTTGCTTTTCAGGGAAGTGTAAAGGCACTTGTCCATTGTGTGGTCTATAACCTAGATAGTTAAACCATTTTTTCTTAAATTCGTAATTTTTTTCTTGCATTAGATAACTACATTAACTTACATTATACCATATATTAATGCAAGGGTAATTCCTTGCGATTTCATAACTCACTTAAGAGGTTAAAATGTCAGAACAACCGACCATCGAGCCAGATGTAAAAAAGGAAGCCGACACACAAGTCGAAAATAATGTACCGATTTCAAGGTTAAATGAAGTTATTTCAGAAAGAAATCAACTCAGAGAGAATCTTGAGTCTTTTAAAACAAAAGAGGAAGAAGTGCGTAGAGCAAAGCTTCGTGAAGAAGAGAAATGGCAAGAACTAAATACTGATCTTGCTGGTGAAATTGAATCATACAAACCCTATAAAGAAAGATGGGAAGCTATGGATTCAAGGCTTCGTGAAGGTGCTTTAGCTCAACTTCCTGAATCTAAACGAGAAAAATTTGCAAATGTTGAAACCGAAGTTCTTTTGAGTATTATTGAGGAATTTACTGAGGAAACGAGAGTAAATCCACCTGACAATAAAGGCACAGTCCCTACTAAAACAATGGGAGACTGGGTTGAAATGTCAGATGATGATAGGCGAAGAAACTGGGGTACAGTGTTGCAATCATACATGAAAAGGTAACTTTAAATGGCTAAACATTATCAAGGTAGTCCAGTAACGACTACGACTGACCAGCATTTCATTCCAGAAATTTGGGCAGATGGAATTTATAAATATTTTGAACGCAAAACTGTGTTTCGTGGATTAGTTGATGACTATTCTGCACTTGTAGGCAGTAAAGGATATGGTGATGCAATCAACATTCCTGAAATGAGTCTAATCAGTGCTAGTGATAAATCTGCTGGTGCAGATGTATCTTACGATGCAACTGCTACTACAACAACTCAGTTATCAATTAACAAGCACAAATACATCGGAAAATTATTTGAAGATGTAGCACTTATTCAGTCAGAAGCTGATTTGGTAGCTAAGTACTCAAGAATGATGGGCGAAGCTCTTGCTCGTCAAGTTGATGCTGACATTTGGGCTGAGTTAGATGGTTTAAATCAAAGCATTGATTTATCTGCTGATAACACTTTGACCGCCGCGGTTTTTGAATCCGCTTTGGCTAATCTTGGTGAAAACGATGTACCTTATATGGATGGTGAATGTGCAATGGTTGTTAATCCAACTTTATTTGCAGACATACTTAATCCATCTGCTGGGATTGCTCAGTACTTCATCAGAAATGATGCAGTCGGAGAAGGAAATAAAGGACTTAGGTCTGGAATGGTTGGATCACTTTATGGTATAGATGTTTATATGTCTAATACTGTATCAAGTGCTTTAGCTGATGGTACAGTTTCTGGTGCTATCTTCCATCGTTCAGCTTGTGCTTTTGCTTCACAACAAGAAGTTAGAGTTCAGAGTGAATACTCTGTCGATGCTCTTGGTACAAAAGTCGTAAGTGACTTACTGTACGGAGTAAAGATAATTGACGATTCAGACAATATCAAAGGTGTTGCATTCGCTAACGTCTAAACAATAGTATATTATGTGGGGGTGTTTTTATGCCCCCACTTAGTACAAGAATTAACAACAAATAATTCAAGCATAACGATCTCGTTCACGCTTGTGTCATAGCTTAGAGAGGAAGAAAAATGGCAGATATACACACTTATTCAGTGCAAGAAGCACTAAACACTACAGTTGGGGGAGAATGGACAGTAGCATCCGCAGGGACTGCTGGTAGTTCAGCTAACGTAAACAACACATCACACCAAGTATTAAAAGGCTCAACTGGGACTTTAGGAGTCTACAGTGCAGTAGAAATATATTTTAATTTTAGTGCATCTCAAACAGATGTAAACGCATCTAATGATATGATTATTCCTAAAAACACACTATTCTTCTTAACAATCCCTAGGGGATTAGGAACTACTTTATATTTTAACTATAACTCTACCTCAACAACAACTGGTGCAGTTAGAATGGTGGAAGTATAATGTACGGAGGAATGGGGAGTGCCGTAACTCCTGACTTAAGCAAAGGCGGTGAAATAGATGGTGATCTTGTAATAACTGGCGATTTTAAAGTTGAGGGTGCTGGTAGTTTTGCTTATGATGAGATAATCGAGGGTACATTAGAAGTTGATTCGGATATTTCTTTAGGTCAATATATTGTTCATAAGGGTGATACTGATTCTAAATTTGGGTTTGCTTCCAATAATAGGCTCTATGGCTATATTGGTGGTGCTGATATATTTGATTTTTACTCTAATCAAATTTGGTTTAACTCAGGAAATGCAGATATAGATTTTCAAATTGGAGCATCAGGAGCAAGTAAAGATGCTTTTGTTGTGCAAGGTTCATCAGGAAATATTGGCATTTCTACTGACTCGCCTACTACACCATTACACATTTATCAAAATAATAGTGTTACGGATGCTACTGGTGGATTATTAATAGAAAACGATGGTACTGGAGACGCTGTTGCTCAATTTTTACTTACTGGGGTTAGAAGGTGGATAGCTGGAATTGATAATTCCGATTCAGATAAATTCAAATTTACTCATGGTGCTAGTGATTTAAGTACAACTACGCCCACATTAACAATGACTGGTGATAACAATGTCGGCATATCAACAGCCTCACCCACAGAAGCTCTCCACGTTGTTGGAGAATTAGCATTAGAAGAAACTAGTTCTACAAGTGGTTTAATAAAATTTAGAGATACAGACCAAGCAGTACTTGGTCAAATAGGATTAGCAAGAACTACAAACGCTATAGGAAGTAATTCTGTTAATCTTGATATGGTTTATAGTCTTGAGTACAACAATAAGTTTATGTGGAATCAACAAAACACTACTCGAATGACACTTACTAGTACTGGACTTGGAGTTGGGGGGAGTCATTCGCCAAGTGCTATAATTCACGCACAAGGTTCAAATGGTACAACATTAAGACTTAAGAATACTGGTAGTGCTTTAAACTATATTCAAATGGACAATAGTGTCGGAACTAATTATATACAAGGCAACGCTGGCTCTATAGGATTGTATGGAGTTGATGATGTAAGATTAATTGTTAATAACAATATTATGATGAAAGTCGATTCCAACTCTCGCATTAGTCTTAGTAATAATGATGGTGGTAATACTAGTAATACAATATTTGGTAAATCTGCTTTTAATGCAAGTTCGGATGTAGGAGCAGACTATAATTCATTTTTTGGTGAGGGTGTCGCAGGCACTGGTACTCTTAGTACTGCTACTGGTAACGTAGGAATGGGTTGGGTTGCTTTACAAGACTTAACATCAGGTTCTGATAATATTGCTATCGGACAAGCATCAGGTCACGAAATTACTACTGGAAATAATAATGTATTAGTGGGAGCAATGTCAGGAGGTGGAATTACAACAGATTTAAATGTTGTTGCAATCGGTAAAGATGCTTACAAAGCTAATGATGTATCTGCTGATGCTGAAGGTAGTTCAGGACATGGTAGTGGTAATATTGCAGTTGGTTATCAATCAATGCAGTCTTTTAACCATGTTGATTTTCTTAGAAATACTGCTGTTGGCTTTCAAACAATGTCCGCTGGTACAAGTGATGTTGCTCAAGATAATACAACTCTTGGATACAGAGCATTACAATTAGTAACAACTGGAGATAGTAATACCGCAATAGGTTCTAAATCATTAAAATCAATCACAACTGGCGGTAATAATACTGCTTTAGGTGTTGGAACTTTGCAAAATATAACAACTGGAGAAGATAATGTTGCCATAGGCGAATACGCATTACAAAACGCTGGTGCTGGAGAATTAAGAAATATTGCTATTGGTTCTTCTGCAATGCAGAGTATGGATGAGGGTACAAATGGGAATATTAATTATAATATTGCGTTAGGTAGAAGTGCTTTATTTGGAGCAGATTTAGGCACTGGTTCAACAGATATAATGCACAACATTGCTATCGGAACTGATTGTTTAAGATTAGTAAGTGGAGATGCTCAAGAGGGTACAATAGCAATAGGTAGACAAGCTCTTACTGGTCTTACTTCGGGTTCTATGAATACAGCTATTGGTTTTGAAGCTGGTAAAGTAATGAGTACTCAAGACTATAATACTTTTATAGGTTATCAAAGTGGTCGAGCTACAACTGGTTCAAATAATACTGCCATTGGTAAATATACAATGTACGAAGGTGCTGGAGCAGATAATAATACTGCTTTAGGAGCAAATGCACTTCAAAACGTAACTTCAGATAATAATACTGGTTTAGGTTTTAACGCATTAAATGCTGTAACAACTGGCGGTAATAATGTTGCTTTAGGATCAAATGCTTTAGATGCTTTAACGATTGGGCATAGCAATGTGGCTTTAGGTCAATCAGCTCTAGGTGCTGAAGTTGTAGCTTATGGAATTACAGCGATTGGATATGGGGTTTTTAATAGTGCCAATCGTAGTGCAAGTTCAGGGAGTGCGGTTCTTAATGCTCAAGTTGGTATTGGGTACTTAGCTGGCTCCGCTACAACTACTGGAAATACGAATACATTTATAGGGGCATATTCTGCTATTGCTAATACAACTGGTTCAAGAAATGTTACTCTTGGATATTCAACTTTACAAACAGCAACAACTTCGAATGATTGTGTTGCTATCGGTAATGAAGCAATGGCGTGGGCACAAGCTGGTCAAGCATATAGCGGAGTCGTTGCTATAGGTAAAAATGCAGTAAAAGGTAATACTAGCTCGACAACAACTGCTATAAATGGTACAGTTGGAATTGGAATGGATGCTCTTACTTCTCTTACTTCAGGTGGCGGTAATTTAGCCATTGGTTATACTGCTGGTTCAACTATAACTACTGCTTCATTTAATACTTATGTTGGGCACGAATCAGGTGTAGGAGACGGAACGCAACACTCAAGAAATACTGGACTTGGTTATCAATCATTAAAGGTCGCTACCTCAGGAGAAAATAATACTGCGATTGGAAATCAATCCTTATTAGCTTTGACAACTGGTAGTAATAATGTTGCGGTTGGTGCGAATGCTTTGGATGCTATTGATGGAGGTGAGTCACATAATGTTGCAGTAGGTTATGATGCTGGTGGAAGTATAAATAATCCTACTGGTTCATCTAACTATTCTGTTTTAATTGGACATAGTGCTGGTAAAGGTGGAGCTGGAAGAATGGATGCTGTAGTAGCTATTGGTGGTCTTGCTTTAGATTCTTCGGGTGATAATGACCAAGTTGGAACTGTAGCTATAGGATATAGTGCTTTAAGTGCGCTTACTACAGGGGCAGGTAATGTTGCTATTGGATTATCAGCAGGTGGAAACACAGCTACTACATCACAATCAGTAATTTTAGGATATGAAGCTGGAGCAACAACAAATGGTGACAATGGTTCAAATGCTGTTTTAATTGGTTATCAAGCTGGTAGAAAATTATTTACTGGACACGGAGACACTATCGCCATAGGTCATTTAGCATTAGGTTCAACATCAAGGCATTCTGCTGGTTCAGATAAAAACATCGCTATTGGAAGTCAAGCAATGGAAGGTGTTTTAGCTAGTGGTTCTGCTTACAATATCGCTATAGGTTATCAAGCATTTGAAGCATCTACAAGCGGTGCAAACAATTTATTTTTTGGTGCATTTGCTGGAAAATCAGCGACTACAGGTAGCAATAATGTTGCTATGGGATACGGAACTCTTGATAATTTAACAACTACAAATAATATGGTTGCGATTGGTCATAATGCTGGTACACAAGTTAATCATGTTCAAGCAGAGGGTGGAACTTTTGTAGGTTATGAAGCTGGAAAATCTCTTGGAAGTGCTGGACATACTACTGCTATTGGCTATCAAGCCTTAACAACTGTAACTGCAAATGGGTATAATACTGCTGTTGGTTCTCAAGCATTAAAACTTGCAACTGGAATAAATAATACAGCAGTTGGAATGGGTTCAGGTGATTTAATTCAAGGTGGAGTCAGAAACTCGTTATTTGGTAAAGATTCAGGCAATGTTTTAGTAGCTGGTGAGGACAACACAATTCTAGGGTATCAAGCAGATGCAAGTGGAAGCAGTGGTAGTCATCAAATAGTTATAGGCAGTGGAGCAACTGGAATTGCAGATAATACAGCAGTAATTGGTAGTTCTAGCATTACTGATGTTTATATGGCATCAGATGCAACTACTGGCAATACTCAAACAGAAGGTGCCAATGTAATTGCTAGGTCAGGTTATTTTAAAAGAGTAGGACTTGACCATGACAAAAGTGGCACAGATGGTGCTGGTGATATGGATGACAATATCTTACTCACTTTACATGGTGCTTATGATGATGATGCAATAGGCGGAAGAGGTCATGGATTAAGTTTTAAAATGCAAGATGAAAGTACCAATGTTGGAGAAACTGGTAGAATTGTAACTATATCTCGTTCAAGTAATATGAACTCAAATTTAAGTACGCTTGGTACGGAGATGTATTTTTACAATAGAGTTGGTGGTACACTTACAAGACAATTTTCTTTAAGTGGTGGTGATGGTCATGCTAAAGCTACAGTTTATGGTAATACAAGTACACAAGCATTTAGAGTTTATAATGATGGTAATAATGCCAACAGAGATGGTATTTATATTCAAGCTGGAGCAGATGATGCAAGTGGAACAACTGCTTATATAGATTGCTATGATGGTGATGGTGGTCAAGTAGGACATATATCAAATACTTCAGGAACATTTGCATTAACTGATGTATCAGATAAAAGATTAAAGAAAGATATTGTAGACACATCTGTAAAAGGTGTTGAGACTATTGACAAAATAAAAGTAAGGGATTTTGAGTGGATTAAATCAGGCGATAAAATGACCGCTGGATTTGTAGCTCAAGAATTAGCTGAGGCTTTTCCATCTGCTGTTACTGGCGAAGATGGTGCAATGGAAGATATACTTGATGAAGATGGTAACAAAACTGGAGAAAGAATTAAACCGATGGGTGTGTCAAGAGATGTTCTTGTGCCTGTCTTAATCAAAGCAGTTCAAGAGTTATCGGCTCGAATTAAAGAACTGGAATCAAAGTAAGGACAAGTAAATGAAAAACTATAAAGCAATGAAGTCTGCTAAAAGTTGGTCTGTAAAAAAGACTAAAGTTGTTGATTCTAAAGCAGTTTCTGAAGTCAAAGATGACGATGGAAATGTTGTTAGAGAAGCACAAGCAGAGCAATCACATGATGAATTACAACTAGTTAAAAAGCAATTCGATGGAAGCACTGGTAAAGCAATGGATGACTCAGTACAATCTTATAGCTTAGAGCAAGTTGCTAGTGAAATCAGTCGCATGAAAGCTAACATTAAGCAAATGCAAGATGAACAAGCTGACATGGAAGAACTAGAAAAAGATTTAAAAGCACTTTAATCAATAACCAATAGGAGCATATAATGGCTAAAAAAGAAAAAAACGAGCCTCAAAAGCTAAACTTATTTGACAAAGAGTATTTGTTGGATGACTTAACGGATGAGCAAAAAGCAATGGTAAATCATATCGCAGATCTTGAGAATAAGATTAGTGGTACTGCGTTTAATCTTGACCAATTAACAGTTGGAAAAGAGGCTTTTATTTCAAGACTGAAAGATTCTTTAGAGTCTGAGGTAGAAGAGGAAAAGTAATGCTTGTTCGGAGATCTTCAAAGGGAAAAAAAATATACATCTTTAAACCAAGAACTAAAGAGAATGTCTCTTATAAGTTTAGTAAAGATGAAACAGTCTCTTTCGATGCTCAAAATAAGTCTTATATTGTAACAAGTGATGGGGCGGTAGTTAAGAGAACAGATTCTTGGATTACCGCTCAATCCGCTTATGATGTAGAATGTAAAAAACATTATGACGATACTACAGGTGCTATAAAAATAGGTAAACATACATTAGTAGATGGAGTAGCAACAGTTGTTAAGTAATAGAGGAAACAGTCTTGCTGAGTTCGCAGTTACTATGGCTATCATGGCTACTCTTGCAACTACTTCCGCTCCTGCTTTTAGTAGGATTGGTGAAGGTGCTAAAGCTAAACAAACTAAAGCTAATCTTGAAAAGATTGTTAAAGCATCTCAAATGTGGTATAACCAACAGATTGAAGTAAATGGTATGGGAAAGTTTCCATCGCAACCACATAGAACAGTTAGCATAGGAGAAGTTGTTGATTATAATAGTAATCGTAGAATAGAGGTAGATGAGATATTAAATGGCATCTATGTCCCAGTATTTAGTGATACTAGTTTTTTACATCTATTTGATAATGATACAATTAAATCACCTTATCAAGAAGGTAGGTATTTATATGCTATAGTTGGTGGTTCTGGTACAGGAAACGCAATAGTTTCTCCAATCTTTGTAGTGGTAGATGAAGAGAATCCAGAAGATTTTTATAAATATTACAAACCATGAGCGATGAGAAAACATACAGATCATATGGCATGGCAAAGATTGATGATAACTTTCGTATTAGTCTTAACATTAAGTGGCTTGGGCAGATTATTGTGGGAGTTGCTGTTATTGTGCTTGGCTACTTACGTATTGAAAATAGAATTGGAGAACTTGAGCGTAGAGTTAAACTATCTGATACCAGAATTGAAGAGCTTGTCAATAAACACATAAAAGAAGAAGAAGTTAAAATAACACATATGCAAGAACAGTTAGAATGGTATCAAACAGAATTAAACTTAAATCCCTTATCTTGGGGAAAGAAAAAAAGAAAGAGAAAGTAATCTTAACAGAGGATGACTTTAATCATAATTACTTTATTAACAGAGAACTGCGGAGAACACGATAGTGGATTTTTTGGCAATATATTCAGAAGCTGGTATGATAGGTGTCGTAGGGGCTATGTTCGTATTCATGGTTTATTCAATGAACAAAAGAGGAAATGAACAAGCTGAAGCACTTCAGGATTTAAAAATAGAGAACAAAGGGCAAAGTGAAACTTTAGAAAATACAGAGGGAATGATTATTAAATTAATTAGCAGGTGGAATCAATCAGATGATAAACTAGATAGAAAGTTTGATGGGTTAAATAAAGAAATAAATGATTTAGATAATCAAGTTTCAGAAATTAAAGGTAGTTTAAGCAGAGTAAATGGAAAACACTAATGGATAGTACAAAAGTAGCAATAGCAAGTATGGGAAACTATGGATTATCACTAACAAGCGTTAGTCTTACATTACAATGTTTAGTAGCAATAATGACAATTATATATTTAGGATATAAAATAACAAATATAAGGAAATTAAAATGAGTAAAATAATATTAGCAGGAATTATAGATAAAGCTAAAGATCATATTGTAAAAGAATATGCAGATGGTATGATTGACCATGTACAATCCGATGATTTTAAAGAATCTTTAGCAACTAGAATTAACAAGAAGATTGATATTCCTTTTGTAAGTGAAGAAAAAGAACAAATCTTTTTTGAAAAGGTTGTTGACTTAGTAACAGATATTATTGAAGGCATAGTTAAGAAATAATGCCTAGAAAAAAGAAAAGCAAAAGAGATCCTAGGTTAGCTAGATTTGGTCTTAGTGGCTATAACAAGCCCAAAAGAACCAGAGGTCATAAGACTAAATCTCATGTTGTTCTTGCTAAAGTAGGTAGTAAGGTAAAGTTAATACGCTTTGGTCAAAAAGGTGCTAGTACAGCAGGTAAACCTAAAAAAGGGGAGTCTGCTAGAATGAAAGCAAAACGTAAGTCATTTAAAGCAAGGCACAGAAAGAACATCGCTAGAGGTAAGATGTCTGGAGCTTATTGGGCAAATAAGGTAAAGTGGTAATGGCTAAAACAGTAAGTTGGAAATGGGGTAATAAAAGATACTCTGGTAAATTAATCAGAGAAACTAAAACACACAAGTTTGCCAGAACAAAAAATGGCAAAATTAAAAAGATAAAGAAAAAGAGGAAATAATATGCCAAAAGGAAAAGGCTATGGTTTCGGCAAAAAGAAACCAATGAAAAAAAGAAAAAAAGTTAAATCTAAGAGAAAGAAAAAATAATGTATAGGTTCGGTAAAAGATCAAGAGAGAGACTTAAGGGTGTTAATCCTGAACTCAGATTTGTCTTAAACGAACTTATCAAAATAATGGATGTCACTATTATTGAAGGGGTAAGGTCACAAGAGAGGCAAGATGAATTAGTTGCTAAAGGTGCTAGTAAGACGAAATATTCAAAGCATATTGAGGGTAAAGCTGTTGACCTTGCCCCATATCCTATTGACTGGGATGATAGAGATACTTTTCATTATATGTGTGGGATGCTTAGAGGCATTGCTCATGTAATGAAAATACCAGTTAGAGTAGGATGTGACTGGGATAGTGATGGACAAACAAAAGATAATAATTTTGATGACCTTGTTCATATAGAGTTAAAAAGTTAAACATTTAACTTTTTATATTGTATTAAAGAGGATAAAATAGTAATATAGGAACACTATGGCATATTGTACAAATAGAGATTTAAAAGACATTTTCCCCTCAATAGATGAGTTTGACACAAAGACACCTTTATATGGTTTTGTAGTTGAGTCTACTAATAAATATAAGGCTCATAATGTAGGGTTAGTAACACAACTTTTTGCAAATGGTAAAAATTTAGGGGCAGGTCAATCAAGTGTATCTGATGTAGATACTAATGATGAATGGTATTATGATGATACAAATGATATTGTTTATTACTTTAATAGTGCTACAAATCCAAATGATATACTTATGGAGTCTGGTGATGATTGGAACACTCTTAGAACACGCTATATATCTAATGCCGAAAAATACCTTGATTCTAGGTTAGATGGCAGACTGCCCCGAAAGCAATTCCAAGATAAAGATGGTAATTATGATTATATGATTGTAAGAACAACAGCTTTACTTGCTTGTTCATTTCTTATTAGGTCAAGTGATCCTACATCTGAAATAGCAAATGCTTTATTTGAAGAAGCTGATAGAAATATTGCATCATTAAATGATGGTTCAACAAAACTATCTTGGCAGGTTACAGGAGACTCTAGTAAGGGTGTTATTAGGCAGATATCAGTAAGTGGTTCTATTAACTTAGTAGATACTAGAGGTCATTACTACGATATTTATGATAGAGTTGGTGTTAAGATTACCACAGCAGGAGCTATGGGTACTGCTAAATACTCCGTCTGGCAGAAAGATGGGGATAACCTAGGTGCTGAAAGAATGAACAACGGAGAAACTGCTGACTATATAGAGACTATAAATGGTCAATATCAACCACTAGCACAAGATGTTTACATAAGATTTGCAGGTGATACTGCTGATACAGCCACCTTAAATGATAAATGGGAAATAGAGTTTTTTGGTAAGAATGAATCTGTAGATGATACAGGAATGCCTTACTCAATACGGATGACTCGTAGATGATAAGTTTTGTTAATATATGGGATGACAAAATATTAGACACTATTCGCTCTTTTCTTAACGAAGAGTTTGCTGGTAGTATACCTATTTACACAGGGGCATTTAAAGACATGGGAAACCAGTCTATAAGACTTAATCCTGTAGGCACGGATTTGATTGAGCGTATGTCTACAGCAGAAATGAGAGAATATATACTAGATGTATCGTATACTTTTAAAGAAAAAACAATCAAAAAAGATACTTGGGAACATATATTTCGTCAAGTGTCACACATAGAAGCTCTGTTCTTTCAAAATGAACATAACACCTACTTTGATGGTAGGCTGTTGAGCTGTCGTATTAATGAGCTAGAAGAAGATGAAGAATTAGTAGATGGTTTAAATGTTATGAGATGGGAATGGAGAGGTAAGTTTTTAGGCAACATATCATAAAGTAATAAGGAATACGATATGAAAGTAAAGTTAAAAAAAGATGAAAAGCTATCTTCTAATAACAACTATTGTAATTTAGTTTATAAAGATTGGGTAGCACTTAATCAAGGTAAAAGTGTTGAGTTAAGTACAGTACCCGATATAATTAAAAATAAATTAGAGAGTAAAAAAAAGGAAGATAAATAATGGCAAACGCAGTTTTTTCACCAAGAGATTTTAAAGCATGGGTAATAGAGGAAGCAACTCCTGGGACATCCCCTTCTATTGAAAGTGCTATGTTTCAACTAGATATAGATGCTATTGCATTCCCTAGTTTAAATCCAAATCAAGTAACAGCAGTAAGGTCTAGAGGCGGTAGAATTTTACACGCAGATGATTTTTTCCAAGATAATGAAATGAGAGTTATAGAAGTTTCTTTATCGGGAACTTTTCATAGAGACAAAGGTACACAAATGCTTATGCAAAGCGTTACTGGCATGGCTCTAAGCGATTCAAGTATTGCAGATATTACTTTAGCTACAGCTCCAACAGGACAATCAGGGGCATACGGAGATACTACCAGTGCAGGAGATAATAAAACATTTACACTTGTTTTAGCCTCACCTGATGTAGTCGATGGAGTTAATATAGTAATGAAGGGATGTTTATGTACTAATTTTAGTATAAATGCTGATATGGGAACAGATTCTGGTTTATATAAATTTGAAGCTACAATATCAAGTGGACAAAACCCTGATACAAACAATACTGACACTCCAGCAGGTACTGCTTTCTTAACTGATTTAATTAGTTTAAATACCTTGTCAAGTGCTTCTACAAAATTAGCAGGAGTATCTGCACCAGTTATTACAGCTATAGGTTTTTCTATAGAAAGCCCTGCTGTTTATACTGGATTTTCTAGTACAGGTTATCATTCTTATGGAAGAGGCTCAGAATTTACAGTAACTGCCAATGCAACTGTAAAATATGACTCAGTTACTAAAGGCTTGTATAATTCTTTAAATACTCAAACAGCAGATACAGCTACAAACTTATTTGTTATGCCTCAGTCTACAGCAGGTAACTGTTCTATTACAGTACCAGCAGGAATATTAACAGATGTTACTTTTAATGAGGGTGATGCAATGATGCTTGATGTTGCTGTTCAAGGAGTGACAAATGGTTCAGATGCAGTTCTTACTTTAGATATAACATAATGAAAAGTATCAAGCTGACTACTGGCAAAGAAGCAAAAATAAAAGAAATGTCAGTAGATGATATAGACTTCTGCAATGATGTACCTGAAATGAAATACGATGGAGATAATTTAGTAGCAATTAAAAATCTATCAAAAGCTAGAACAGCATGGATTCGTAAAGGCACTGATGGAGCAGATGATAATTTCATTAAATCCTTAAATGATAATGAGAAAAATGAATTGTCCATTGCTATACAAGACTATCAACGCTTGGGGGAGTAGAAACCCTCACACTAGAGTACAATCTTCGGGTTACAGATCAATGTGAGGGATGTGTGTATCATACATACCCATATAAGGCTCGTATTCCTATTGTAATCGATGGGCAATATGAGACACGAACATTTACATCAAAAGATGATGTCGATGCCGTTATTGAGCTATTAATAGAAGAAGTACGTCAAAAAAATAAAGAGGGTAGTAACTTTAGTGTGGCTGAGTCCGTAGTAAAGCAACTACCCTTTTTTACTTGTCCAAACGTATTATTGGACAAGCAATCTCAAAAAGATATATCTAGGTATGTTTATGCTAAACAGTTTGGTATACCCCCATATAAAGGTTCTTATGGAGAGCAACCTCAGAAATGGGTAGAAAAAAGTTTTTTAATTAAAAGCACTATAGAAAAAAAGAAATCAGAGGCTATGAACCATGGCAAGTAAAGCACAGCAGACAGTAACAATAGAATTTAAAGCTAAAGGCGATGAAGTTTTAATAACTACTATTAAAAATTTAGATAAAGCTACTAAAGGGTTAATAAAAGCACAAGCAAGTATTACACAAGTAGAAAAGAAAAAAACAAAGTCTACTAAAAAATATGAAAGTCAAGTAGAAAAACTTATAATAGATTTAAAACTAGAGGGTAAGGAATTAAAAGATGTTGAAGGAGCATTAAAACTAAAAACACAAGCCTTAAAAGGCGATCGTTTTGCACTTGAAAAATTAAGAAGAACAACTAAAAAATATATCCTCGATTTAAAAAAACAAAAAAAAGGTTTATTTGACACAGCTCATGCCACTAGAATACTAGGGGGTTCTTTTGC
>Ga0187218_1000274_pt1 | contig 15931 bp, 11 predicted proteins | sample 14SPOviralmetaG_FD_130167 | JGI IMG/M metagenome (GOLD analysis project Ga0187218, IMG submission 130167) | Marine viral communities from the oligotrophic San Pedro Time Series (SPOT) site, San Pedro Channel, CA, USA - 14 SPOT_SRF_2010-08-11... | ecosystem: Environmental > Aquatic > Marine >...
AATAGTTTGCACTATTCTTATCTTTCCAAGTTAATTCACCTTTCTTATTGCGTATCCCTTTTGCCCTTAATAAATAAGACTTTCTACGTTCTTTATCTTTATGTTGCGTAAAGTCCAAATATCTACTATCTCCATAGTGTATTAACTTCTTTTTACCATCTTTCATAACATATACACTAAATTTCTTATTTTTTGCTTTACTTTTAAATGGTTTATAAAGAGGTTTATTATCCATATTTATTATTTATAATTATACTAGATATATTTTTTATTTATTTTTATTTTGGACTATTAATTAATACTGTTAATACTCCTTTATTTGCTATTTTAACTAAATTTAAATCTTTATCTAAAATTCTAAATCTCATATTTCTTAATGTTACATCTGTTGTATTAGTTATATCAATAAAATTCATATTACTAGGTTCATATCCTAAATATCTAGTTTCTGAATGTAAATTAGGTACTACTTCCAATGTATTTAATCTACCTAAATTATCACTATCATAAGAATCTAATTTTAATGAATCACATACAACAACCATACTATCATCATTATTATCATAAAGACTAAATTCATTATCAGCTTCAAATAATACTTCTTCTCCACTTTTAGTTAATACTGTATCTCTAAAACCTAAAAATGACGATACTTCTTTATTAAGTGTTAATTGTGTTTCTGTATCGCTTAATTGTTGTATAGGAGGAGCAACAGCATGTGTATATGTAACGTTATTTTTAAAATCTGGTCTGATTTCTTCTGATGTTTCATAAGGGGAGCAACACTGTTTAATATCATCAATTACTATATCCTCTTGTTGTCCATACATTATTATATAAGGGTATAAATCCTCATCAGTAATATATGTTGCACTGAATATTTGCTTTACTCCATCATCTTGATAAACTGTCCCTCTTATAACACCTAGCGATAAAGAAACTTCAACAATATCATTTTCTGAAAGTGTTGCTCCCGTAAATTTCAATGGATTAATTGGAGGGTTGGATGTTGCTGGTGTTTCTCCATCTTTTATAAATTGGTATGGTTCATTGTTTTCTGTTGCTATTACTGAATAAGTCCTTTGTTTATTAGTCATTGTATTAGAACCCTCCCATAATTCTGGTTTAACGTTAGAAAGACCAATTTCAAAACCAGCATCACCAACATCATTATCAACAAAACTATTTATTCTAGCACGAAAAACACCACTACCCTTTGTAAATTTATATCTAGAATAATATTTATTAGTTTGGTCTGTTGCTCTTGTTGTTGCTCTTACTTCTCCTAAATCTATATCTGTTGTAACACTTCCTGTAAAATCATATAATACTGGAAGAAAATCAAAAAGAGCAGCTTTATATTCAATAGTTACGTGATCGTCTGGTAATCTTTGAACTCTCCATTCAATACCCAATTCTCTACCAGTTAATGTTAAAACACTATTTAATTTATTTTCTAAATCTTCCATAAATTCATATAAATTATCTAAATTATTATAGTATTGCTCATTTGTTAATGTAATCTCTCTCCCTAAAACACTAGCATTATCTACTGTTGAAAAAATAGTATCTCTTTTAGGATTAATATTTAAATAAGGTATAAACTGCTTTAATGATAAATTTTTTAAAGCAATTTGACTACCTTTTGGTATAATAATGTCTTCATTAAAATTAATTTCAAAAATTGGTTTATCACTAGTTAATCTTATTAACTTCATTTTGATTATTTATAATTATTGAATATATTTAATCTAGTAAAAAATAAAAATAATTGAAAACATGAATTTATCTTAAAAACATACTTTAACTACCATACCTTGACCGGAACTGTGATTATTAACAAGTCTAATACGATAGTATTTAAATGCGGCTGAAATTTGAGAGGTTCCTATATCTTGAAAATTTTCAGCATTACCACCAATATTAAAACTTTGACCGCCGTTTAATTGAAAATATGTAGTATTATCTACTGATGCTTCAACAAAAGCATTATAAGAACCATTACTAGCCGCAACAACAGCAAAAGCAAATTGTTGTATTTCTCGGGTTTTAGTAAACACAGACGATACAACATTACCTGATGCAGCCACAGTAGCATTATGAAGTTCTGTTTCTGTCATTGTTCCATAACCATTATCTATTAATTGAACTGCTGTTTCAATATCTGCTAATTTACCCTCCATACTAGTTAAAGACGACTCTAATGCTACGAGGTCTGTATGGTTTGCTGATATTAAAGCATTTGCTGATGTTTCAATTTCTGTATTTTTTGCAAGAATAGCATCTAATACAGCATTATCAGTAGCACTTAAATTTGCTGTGACTGTTCCAGAAATAGCACCATCAAATCCACCATTAGCAATATTTACATCAACCCTATTTGAATTAATAGCACTTGCTAATTCTGTTAATCCAGCATTAGTCACTGCTCCATCAAATCCACCACTAGAAATATTAACATTTACTTTATTAGAACCTACACACGCTTCAATTGTATTTATAGAACCATCAATTGCTAATAAATCAGTATGATTTGCTGATATTAAAGCATTTGCTGATGTTTCAATTTCTGTATTTTTTGCAAGAATAGCATCTAAAACTGCATTATCGGTAGCACTTAAATTTGCTGTGACTGTTCCAGAAATAGCACCATCAAATCCACCACTAGAAATATTAACATTAAGTTTATTAGAACCTACACACGCTTCAATTGTATTGATAGAACCATCAATTGCTAATAAATCAGTATGATTTGCTGATATTAAAGCATCACACGAAGTTTCAATTTCTGTATTTTTTGCTAGAATAGCATCTAATACAGCATTATCTGTTGCTGATAAATTTGCTGTGACTGTTCCACTAACTGCTCCATCAAATCCACCACTAACTAAATTAACATCCATTTTATTTGAATTTATAGCAGCTGCGAGTTCTGTTAATCCAGCATTAGAAACAGCACCATCAAATCCACCACTAACTAAATTAACATCCATTTTATTTGAATTTATAGCAGCTGCGAGTTCTGTTAATCCAGCATTAGAAACAGCACCATCAAATCCACCACTAGAAATATTAACATCAACTTTATTTGAATTTATAGCATTTCCTAATTCTGTTAAATGAGAATTCGTTACTGCTCCATCAAATCCACCACTAGAAATATTAACATCCACTTTATCAGAATTTATAGCAGATGCAAGTTCTGTTAATCCAGCATTTGTAACTGGGACATCAATAGTTTCTTTTAATGAAACTTTTAAATTATCGCTAGATAAAGCAGATGGCAGTCCAGCACCTTGTTTTGCTTCTGTTGCTCCCCCAGAAATAGTAACACTGCCAGAAACAATATCACACTGCATTTCATTACCAGAAATAGCATTATCAATAATTTGAACTGCATTTTGAATAGCATCAAGTCTTAAACATAAATCACTACCAGAAGGTGAATCAACGATAACTTTACCAATAGCATCCACTTTAATAGGTCTCATAATATCATTAGCACTGTCTTTACCATAAGGAAAAGTCTGTAATTTAGAAGCACCGGTTCCGATATTATTACTAGCAGCCCCAGCAAAACCATCTAATTTAGATGTAACAGCATCAACTTTTGTTTCTAGTTCATTTGTACTTAAATTAATAGTGTCTGCTGTTATTTCAAGAGCATCAACAGAGCATTCTAACCTTCCAGATGCATCCATTTTTAATGGTTTCATGACATCATTTACGGTGTCGTGTCCATACGGATATACTTGTAATTTAGATGCCCCCATACCTAAATTATTATTAGGAGCCCCGCTTAAATTATCAAGTTTGGTATTGGTTGCTGTTTGAGCAGTATTATGTGAATCAATTTTAACACCATTTGCTCTTATTGTTTCATGTATTTCTGATTGTTTAGTAAAATCAAGACCCTTGTTTAAATAATTACTCTTAGACGGCATATTTTATTATTATTATTATTATTATTATTATTTATATTTATATTTTTTTTATTATTAAATTAATTTTCTATAATTGAGTCTAGTAGGTTTTTTAATTTGTTTTAAAATATCTATTGCGTTAATCTCTATTAAATTTTGTACACCTAAACGTTTTAACAATTCTATCTTATATTTTGATACTGGGTTACTATAACATATCTCTATTAAATATTTTGGTTTTTCATTATCTATTATAACTAAATCTATCATTGATAAAGGTTTTACTTTATATTTATTAATACATTCCTCATATGTTGGTATTCTTTCTGTTTTTTCTTCATTATTTTCATCTGGTTCTAAAACATCAAAAGAATACTTCAAACTATTATAGTCATCTTTTGCAACAATAGGATATTCTAAAAATACTCCACTCTTTCTATTTGGTGTATAAGAAAATAAATCAAAATGTGTTCTAGTTCTTTTTGTCGCACATGTATCTAACCATCTTTTTAATACTTCTTTTGCTAATAAATGTATATAAGTCTCTTTATGTTCAAACATATTTATATAAAATAATACTATATATAAATATTCTAAATTAAACTTATTATTATTTAATTCATTTAAGTATTGAAAACAATAATAATTAATCTTTTCATAAGTGACTTAATTTGGCGTTATTATTGTATTTTCTCTTAAATAAATCACCAAATTAAGTCACTAAGAAAACACCCCTTTTAAACTCTACGACACCCCTTTGCTTAGTATTTGGTCGTTTTTAATTATAAATTATATATTATCTATATTTTGAAAAATAAAAAAAAGTAACTAGATACAAATTATATTTATTAAAGATTATCAGCAATCGCTGGAACTGGTGCCTTTCTAATTATTTCAATAAACACCGTATTATCATCATCAACAAATTGACTTAATTGATGGTCTGGATCAAGAACTCTAAAACCTAGATTATTAATTTTGAAGGGGGCTCCCGAATGCTCATAAGCAATCGCTTGGTCTCCTTGAAAAGCAGTATAACCCTCATTAGTAAAAAACCTAGATACAATTGCTGTTACCGATGTTGATTCATCATCTTTACCTATTAATCTCTTTGATGGAAGACCATTGACCTCAACTAATAAATAACCTTGTGTAGCAATAGGAGCATTAAGACTTTGCTCTGCATAAATAGATCTATTTAGTACACTCGTTGAACCATTAAGTAAATTACCCATCGGTTGCGTAACATCGTAATCACTACCTTTTAAAACACCAGCATCTGCTCCAACATATGCTTCGGTGTGTGTTTTACCAGGACTAAAATTAGTTATTTGTGTTGTAGTTATATTACTGAGTGAAGGCCCTAAATTCTGACTAGGTAGTTGTGTCTGTGTTACTAATATATCTGTATCCAGAAAACCCATTTTATCAAACCATACTGATGTAGGTTGCAAATCTGTCATTAAAAATCCACCAGCACTACTTGCCCATGAATATTGATTTAGTGGAGCAGAATCTTTTGTAATAGAACTTTCAAGTGGTTTAACAATTATATCACCATTGGAATTATATATATTTTGATGAATTTGACTGAAAAACATCTTATTAACTGATGGGTCAAATTCTAAACCAATTTGAGTGGTTCCTATATTAAAATCTTCATGTGTATCACCATCTTTGTATTCAGGGAGATAATGACCACTACCATCTGGAAATTTAATCGTTGTAGGATATTGAACTGTTGAACCTCCATCACTAGCAACTAAATAAGGGAGGTCACCCGCGATTGTATTAGTATTTACAGCAAAAGATGCTGTTGATAATGTAAATACATTATGAATAGAGTTGCCCGTTACATAAGCACCGTCTTGATTATTATTAATATCTGATAAAGTATCTGTTATAACAGCAGCTAATTCTGTGGGCAGATAATCACCGGGAGGGATAGTAAATGGGTAAGTAAATGTGTGAGGTGTTACTGTAACTGCTGCATGTGTATGTGGTCTGTCATCTATACCTATTTCATTCGCTTTAAGTTTTAATTTCAATCTCAAATCACTAGCACTAGTCTTTAATTTCATACTTCCTTTTTTTCCAATTAAAACTTGGTCTGTTACTTTAATAGTACTAGATGATCCTGGTTCTGATATATCAACTTTTGGGACTTTTATATTTGCAACTGCTTTTGCGTTATTTATATCAATATAATCAAATTTGACTATACCACCACCCATAGTCAAATTCAAACCAGTCCCTGCTCTTCTATGAAATGTAAATTCAAAAAATTCAACATTATCTGGATTTGCTGGGGTTCCTACACTATCAGAAAGAATATAAGATTTATTATCTGCAAAAGGTGTATCAATTTGTTTAATTGGACTTTCTGGATCAACTTTATTAAATATTTTACCTTTACTTTTAACATTGTTTTGATAAAGATAATAATCTATGCTAAATTGTGTTGATTCTTCTGGTGTGATTTTTATTTTTCCAGAACCTGACTGGACGGTGTCAAGAAATCCAGATTTTATATTTACAATATCCCCAGCATTGATGGTTTGGGGGTTTTTTAAGGTAACATTACACTCTCCTACTTGAAAGTCTTTATTAACCTTTTCACCATCTGGGCCAATCTCCTTTAACTCTAATATTGTTGATGACATTGTTTATTATAGTTCTATTATTATTATTAATAATATTAAATATAAAATTTTTACAAAATTAAAATAATTTATTCTTAAACATATGAGACCATGTACTCACCTCCCTTAACAACAAGAGATTTTCTAACCTCCGCAAATAAATGAACTCTTTGGGCTCCATTTGTTTTAGTAGTTGAACTATCATCAAGAACATCACGATTGTGTTCTATATCCATAGATTTGACATATTCTGAGATAGTAACACCAGCATATGCGAATTTACCAACCTTTGCAGCATCTAATTCTGCTTTATTAATAAAGTTAGTTAAATTAGAAGCAAGAGGAGCGTTAATATCGCCCCAGGTGTCGGCCATCAAAACTTGTATTTTAGAATCAGTATCAACAGCAGTAGGCATAAGATTTTGACCATTGATACGCCATTGAAAGGACTCGTGGTAATTCGCTAAACTTGAAGAAGAAAAATTATCAATATCAGTTCCATCATTGTATTCAGATGAATCAGCAAATTGTTTAACAATAAGCATACGTTCAACAGATTTATTATTAAAACCATTAATTCTATTACTAGATTGTTGTGTAAGTGGAACAGTTGCACCACCAGCAGCCGCTTTTGCTGGAAGTGTATATTCATCATGTTCTATCGCCAACCAACTGATATTTCTCATAGGAGCATTAGGAGCAGTAGTATAATCAACAACAAGTGCTGGTTGAATAGTAGTCATATCTTGTCCTACTTTATGTTGTTTAAAGTTATCATCTGTTTCAAACTCTATAACCAATCTAAGATTTTTGAAAACCGAAGAATCAAGGTAATTCATCTGAGAGAGAGATGGTAACAGTTCCCGTAAATCTAAATGGGCTTTTGCTTTACTGGCTGCTTCGGTTGTTCCTAATTTATTGTCAGCAGCTTTAGCAGCATCTGCTATTTTAATGCTAGTAGCATTTTTACCAAGAATACATCCAACATTAGATTTTAAAAGATGATTATTTACTGAAACATTTTTTGAATTAGAATCACGTAATTGTTGGAATGCCATCCATTGACCAGCATAACGAAGACTATCAATCTCTTCACGTCCATCATATAATCTAATATCATGGATTAAGTTAGCAAGTCCTCCAACATCTTGTGGAGATTGAGTAACAGCACCAGTAACACCAAGATTTATTAATCTCATTGTAGGAAGGTATGAAACATCAACGTCATCTAATTTAAATTCACAATTTACATTTGCTCTGTATCTAGTAGGGTCAATTATTCGTGTTTTAATTTGGTTACCACTTAATTGAAATGCCATATTTATTATTTATTATTAATTATAAGTATTATTAAGATAAATAAATAAAAAAAAATTAAAATTAAATAATTAACTAGATATATTATTTTTATTATTTTTTAATTTACAATGTCGCAATACTGTGGAAGTATAAAAAGATAAGGAATGGAGATACTCCACTAATAAAATCACTGTTCATCTGGAAGTTAAAAGAAGAATTAGATAAATCAACAAGTTCCATGAAATTAAGTCCTTGAATATAAGCATCATTTGCTTTGTAATTATGGCACGACACAGCATTGTGACCAGTGTTAGCAAGTGATTCAATAGCACGTTCAAGAATATCAGATTTTGCTTCCAATTTATAAGTTATATATTTATTAAGAGAGTTATTGAATAAATATTGAACAGATTTAGGGTGTACATCCTCCAAAGCATAATTATCGTGATTAGCAGAGTTTTCTTTTTGTTGGTCTAAATAAGAAATAGTAACTGCTGATGCTGGAAGTGGGACTTTACAAGAGACATTAGAAAAACTACTATTAATAGATTGTTTAATATTCATTGTAGTTTGCATTGTAGCACTACCACCAGCACTAGGTGCTAATTCATAAGAAACTTTAACATCAGATAAACTATAAACCATTGACTGAGTTGCGGCTGCGATAGATTTAGTATAAAGTGCTGTGAGGTTTCTAGCAAGATTAATAGATACTTTAACAAAACCCGCTTTATCCATTGATAAATTACCAACTTGTTTATTTAAACAGAATTTTGGTTTTACTGAAAAGGAATAATCATCAAGGACTTTCGCTCCACTGTTATCAGTTGTATTACCTTGACAGTAACGTTTAGAATAAATATCATCTGGGGATTTTAATTCAGCAACATCTTGACTGTTATAAAGGTCATTACGGTCTTTGGTTCCACATTCTACCATAGAACACAGTCTTCCGTATTCTTGTAAATTTTCCAATTGACCACCAGCGTGCTCAGATTGAATAGAATCTATAAACCCATGTGCTCCAATTTTAGAATTGAAAAATACATCAACACTATCATCAGCAAGAGGGACAGTTCCCGATGGTTGTTCTACATGTAATTTTGCATGTAAGGTAAAAGTATTTGCAACATAGTCCATATTTGGATCAGCGGTTAATATAATATCAATAGTATCAAATTCACCATAAGATGATTTTGCATTTTCTGGTTGTGCTTCTGCGTACAGTTTCATATTGAATATTTATTTATTATTAATTATAAGTATTATTAAGATAAATAAATAAAAAAAAATTAAAATTAAATAATTAACTAGATATTATATTTTTTATTTTTTTAAATACTTTTGATTACTTCTTTGAAAAATATAATTTCATTAATATTAGCACCAGATACTAATTCAACACCAAGATTTTTAGGTGTTTCAGTTTGAGGCATAACTTCCATAATACAGTTAAATGTATGAGTAAAAACATCGGTAGGATTAGCAGCCGTAACAGCAGAATTAAAAGACCTACTCTGCTCTTCTAAGGAACCAACTGGTTTAGCGTGATTTTGGAACCACCTAGAACGTCTATCGTATTCTAGTGGGGAGGCACGTTCAATTTTCCTATCAGTTTGATGTTCGTTATTAACCATTAATCTATAAGAAGTATAAAGATTACTGGATAAAGAAGAATTATTGGATGGCATAGCAATAATCAATCCAACACACGATGGTTCTAAAATATATTGTTTGTTTAAGGAACCAGAATTATTACCATTATCTTCTTCCGTGGTATAGGTTAAGTATTCTATTTTATTTAAAGGGGCATTTTCATTATACACAACAACAATTTCGGCACTATTAACAGTCAAGGCACTAGAAGCATCTTGATCCACACCTTTAACGAATACATCCGCAATAACATCACCAGTATTTGTTCTAGTATCATATGCTCTGTCAAGAGTTAAATCCATTTGTTTAGTAGTTGTATTGTGTGCTATTGCAGTAATTCTAACGGTTTTTGTTCTATTAGCCAATGGTTGCCCATTTGGTGTAAAATTATATGCCATTGCTAGTTTTTGTCCTACATAAAAGGGATGTTTTAATGCTTCTTGATGGGTATATGTTGCAGTTGTGCTAATAACATTGAGGGGTGCGATTGCGGCCGAAGTTGCTACACCTACAATACCACCTTTTGCCTTAGTATCATTGACCCATATAGTGTCTGAATTACCAGCAGTTTGATTTATTCCTAATTTATCAACATTTAACTCAGTATGAATACGAATTTGACCCGATTTATCAGTAGAAAAAGCATCGGCAACATTTGCGACACCGAATACGTCACTTAATTCAATCCTTACATCGTGTGTAACTTCTTTGGAGTTTTCTGAACCTACTGCGTTAAGGTCTCTAAATGGAGAGCAAGCAAATTCATTCTCATCCATTGGAGCATTAAGAGTTTTAAAACATTGGTCTATCTTTTCAGATTCATCTTTTTCATAACTGAATAAAGAAGTTCTAAGAACATCAACACGTTTAATAGATTCAACTAAACCTAATTTTTGACACGACATGGCCGCATTTCTGACTAATGCTACTGGTGGTACATATTTAAGGGCAGAACCTCCATCAGTAAAGGTAGCATGTGTATTATAAACACCAGCACCTCCATCAGCAGCTGCTGACGAAACATCTGCTGATTGAATAGACATATTGACATTTATAAAAGATTTTTTTAAATTGATGGTTCCTCCTTCTGGAATGATAAAATCACATAATGGGTTTGAGGAAGTTATGGCACCTGATTGTAATCTTTGATATTTTACGATTTGCTCCATATTTATTATTAATTATTAATTATAAGTATTATTAAGATAAATAAATAAAAAAAAATTAAAATTAAATAATTAACTAGATATATTATTTTTTGAAAAAGTGTTATTAAGTCGCGCCCACCTGATAGGTCGGGTTTGCAACATTAATAGATGGAGATGCTTGTTTCTTTTTATGACTGAAAATACCCCCCAAAAGCGTCGCTCCTCCGATTATTAAAGAAATTATGTCTCCAAACGGATCCTCAACTCCGCCCCCTTCTGCATCTACTTCTGCTGCACGTGTACCCGCTTTTTTTAATAGACTTTTAGTTGCATCTTTTGCTGTTGATTTTGCTGCTTGTTCTGCTTCTGATTGAGCAGTTGAAGCAGCTGCTTTTGCTGCCGCAGATAAAGCATCTTCACCAGAACCAGCACCTAGTTTTTCTGATGTATTAGCAACAGATTGTTTAACCATATTAAGACCATCTTGTGCTTCTGATTGAATAGATGATTCTACTGTATTTGGATTGATTTCCTTACCTAGACCTAATGCTCTTTGTATAGTAGAATCGCCCCTTAATCCTCCTAATAAGTCAGATGGTGCTGTTAATGTTCTGGCTGCTTCTTGTGTTTTACTTAAAGTATTAGCAACTTCTCCAACTTCTTGTTCAGTTGCTGTAACATCTGCTATTGGATTTAAATTAGCAAATGGGTCTTCTGCGGGGCCTGCTTCATCGCCTTCATCTTGTATTTTTGCTCGTTGTTTTCCTTTTACTCTAATACGACCACTTACTTTACTAGCAAAATTATCCATTTCTTCGCCCATATCTTCTGTTGATTTAATTGCTGGTTTTGGTTTTCCTTTGAAAGCATCTATAACTGCTTGTTTTGGATTTGAGATTAATTGTTTTGGATTTACTTTACTAAGAACTTTTCCAATATTTTCAACAGTTTCATCACTAGCACCTAATTTTTTTAAACCATATGAACCCGCTTTTTTTAATAAATCATGTGCACCATCTTCTGTAAGTGACCCACCTAATGCATCAAGAGGTTGTTTAACCCTTTCGGCATATTTGTCTTGTAAAGATTGTAATTTTTCCTTAGCACTATTTTCCTGTCCTATTTTTTCATCATTAGCACGTCCAACTGATTGTTGAAATTGATAGAGAGCGTTATCCATTGTTTATTATTTTGTTAATTAATATTATATTTATTATTATTAATATAATATTTAAAAATGAATAATCATAAAATATTAAGAATGAAAGACCCATCTGATAGTTATGTTATAGATAAAACGCCCTTGGACAATGTGCCGTTTAGAATGATTATAGCTGGTAAATCTGGTGTCGGAAAGGGTGTATTACTAGGTAACTTATTTTTAAGAAAAGAATTTTATTTAAACGATTTTCATGGAGATGACGTATATATATTTTCGCCACTGCATAATGATAATAAAATGAAAACATTGATAAAAGTAAAGGAAATACCAGAGGAAAATATATTTGAAGAATATGATAAAGTTATATTAGAGACGATATATAATAATGCTGTTAAAGACTTTGATGAAAGAGTACGTGCTGGTAAGAAACCTTATAATGTTTGTATAATATTAGATGATTTATCGCATTCATCAGCATTTGTTGAAAGAAAAGATAACCCAGTTAATATGTATTTTACTAATTGTAGAAAACATAATATATCAATTCTAATAACTAGTCAAAAGTATGCTAGTCAAATATCAACTTGTCAAAGAGCAAATTTCAGTTCATTAATAGCATTTAATACATCTAATAAAGAACTAGAAGCGATTGAAGCAGATAATAACTATTTACCAAATAAAAAATCATTTATGAATATGTGGAGATCAGAAATTAAAGGAAAAAGAGATTTTCTTGTTATTAATCATTCTAATGAAGTTGATAAAATGTATTTAGATAAAGATTTCAAACCAATTGATACTAGTAAATATATTATTGACTAGAGATACAAATAAATAAATCTTCAATCAATTTATCTGGTATTCTATATCTTTCTAATGTTTGAGAGCCGTCCCAATTTGATTTTTTACAATGACCCAATTGCACTTTATGTTTTTTTTTGTTACATTTTTTAGATTTAAAATTATTGATATTAGTCCAGATTCTAGTTCGTTTTTTATAGTCAAAACCATATTTACAATAATCAACATCATAATAAGGTAAGTCTAAAATATATGTTTTCATTTTTCCAGTTTGAGGGTTTTCAATCCAATAATATTTTGGTTTAAAATAGTCTATTATTTCTCTTACTTTATCTACCATTGGTTTTCCATAAGTATTTATATCATTTTCTATATCTTCTTTTGTTAATGGTCTATCCATTCCTTTTAATTTTCTATTGATGCAACAATTTCTTAAAACTGACCACCATTTACATACTGGTGACGCTGTTATAATATCAAAATCACCTATATTAAAATCTTTTTTATAATCCCAATTCATAATATCTGCTTTAATGTGATAAGAGGATTTATAACCCGTATTAAAGGGGCATTCATCATTTAAATCCCTATCAACACTAACAACAAACCAACCTTTCTTTTTTGCTACTTTTCCTATTGAATGTGTTCCACTAAATAATTCTAATACTGTTTTTACCATTTAAATTAAATACTAGATATAAATTATTTTAATTAAGCGTAATAATAACCCTTCATAACACTATAACATCTAACCTTAGGTTTTTGTATTACTGGTTCTGGTATTGGAACAATAGGAGATTTAGGACGTAAAGGAGGACTTATTTTAACTTCTTCTTTTGGTTTTTCTTCTTTAATTGGTTCTAGTTTAGGTTGTGGTTTAGGTTTTTCTTTTTCATCCATTATAAATTTTAGTTTTTTTCTTAAATCTGCTATTTCTTCATTTAACTGAGTATTAGTTTTTGATTCTTCTAAATCTTTTAATATCTTTTCTTTTAATTCATTATCTGCTTTCTTTTTATCAATCTTTTTACCTTGTGCTTTCATTTGACGCTTAATTTTAGACCGCTCACGTCCCAATTCTAGGTTCTTTAACAACTGGGCTCGTCTCTCGTCTGACATCTTCTTTTTATGTTTTCCTTTTGTAGGTGGTTTTTTCTCTTCAACTGGGGGTGTTTCCTCTACTGGTTTAATTTCTTCTTTTTCTTCAACAACTTCTTTGGGTGGTAAAGTGCTTTTTTCTGGTGGTGTATCAAATATATCTTCATTCAATGCAGACATTTTTTACAAATTAATTTTAACTAGATTATATTTTTACAAAATATTTATAATTTAATTAGAGATTTTATTTCTTAGTAATTTGTAAAAAATAATAATTATAAAAACGGTATATATATCTAATTAATTATATAATATCTAATTAAGAAAACGCCCAAGTACTTAGAGGAGGTGTGGCGTAGTGGTTAAAAAGGTGTGTATTTGTATTTTAAGAAACTTTATTTATAAGGAATACTTAATTAGGTGACTTAATTTGGTGGTTTATTTAAGAGAATATACAATAATAACGCCAAATTAAGTCAGATATGAAACTATTAATTAATTAAAGTTTTCATTCGTTTAATTTAAGAGAATTTTTATATAATGTATTTATATATAGTTAAAAATAAAATTAATAAATAAATGTTAAGTAAAATGAATTTTGAAAAGATTAAGTTAATTAATAATTCTAAAAAACCAGTTCTAGGTAAATGGAAAAAGACAAAAGAAGATTTAAATGGTAATTATGGAATATTAACAGGAATTGATAATAATATAACAGTAATAGATATTGATTTTTATGATAAAGATGGTAATACATTCAAAGAAGAAGATAGTTTATTTTTAAAGAGATTTGGTTGTGATTATGTTAATTATTTTAATACAATGACACAAAAAACTGCAAATGGTGGATATCATTTATTATTTCAATATGATGAAGAAATCAAACAAACATCTAATAGTAATAATCAAATAGATGTAAGAAATGATGGAGGATATATAGTAGGTTATGGATCGGTAGTAAAAGGTAAAACATATCAATTATATAAGAATGTTCCAGTAGTACCAATACCAAAAGAATTAAAAGATTGGTTGTTAGAGAATATATATACAAAATCACAAAAGAAAAGATTAAAAAGAGATAAACAAAGAAAAGAAACAGTAAAATATGAGGGTAAAATGTCTTATTTGAGAAATGATACTATTTTAAAAGAAATGTTTAATAAATTACCAAATGATTATTTTTCAGATAAAAACAAATGGTTAAACTTTACTTCATTTTGTAAAACAGTAGGTTGTAAAGAATTATGGGATAATTATAGTTCTAGTAAATGTCCAGAAAAATATAATAAAGATAACAATTTGAAACAATGGGATACAGTAGAAATTGAGAAAGGTTGTTTTGAAAGTTTAATAAATATTAAAGAATTGAAGTTAGTTAAATACTATAAATATTATTTGAGATACAAAGAATTACCAGAAGAAAAATTAGAATTTAATACAGTAATAAATAAACAAAAATTAGGATATGATTTTTTTAAAGAGAATAAAGGGAATATGGTAGTTAAGTCAGATACTGGAACGGGTAAAACAACGAGCTTCAAGAATTATATAGGAGATGAAAAATTTATATCAATTGTGTCACGTGTTAGTTTAGCGGATGAACAATATAGAACATTTAACGAACATGGAATTGAATGCAGTCATTATAAAGATTTAGGTAGATTTGATGATAAAGTAGTAATTACAATTGATAGTCTTTTAAAAGTATATAATCAATTAGATTTAGATGTTAGTGAATGTGTATTATTTTTAGATGAATTTAATAGTATAATAGAGCATTTATTGGTTAGTACTACTTTAAAAAATAAAAGAATAGAAATATTTGAATTTTTAATAAAGATGATGAAAGAGTGTAAAAGGTTTATATGTGTAGATGCTGATATATCATCAGTGTCAATAGAATTTTTGAAATTTGTAAATAGAAAATATAATCTAGTTAAAAATGAATATTTACACAATAAGGGGGTAGAAGCATTTGAAATGAAAACATTAGGAATGTTAATTGAAAAAATGAAGAAAGAGGAAAAGTTTATCTGTTGTTGTGATAGCAAGAAAAACGCTATATTATTATATGAAAAAATGGGTGGAAAAGATGACGATGATATGATATTAATTACAAGTGATACAATAGAAATACCAGATTTAAATAAATATTTAAGAATAATATTTAGCCCAAAAGTGCTTTATGGTTTAGATTCAAAT
>Ga0187218_1000286_pt1 | contig 15548 bp, 15 predicted proteins | sample 14SPOviralmetaG_FD_130167 | JGI IMG/M metagenome (GOLD analysis project Ga0187218, IMG submission 130167) | Marine viral communities from the oligotrophic San Pedro Time Series (SPOT) site, San Pedro Channel, CA, USA - 14 SPOT_SRF_2010-08-11... | ecosystem: Environmental > Aquatic > Marine >...
CGCAAAATGGTAATGGTCAGCACGCCGACCAACAAAGGCGCGTCAATGATCGAAAGCCAGTATGCTGAAAGCGATCAGCGTCAATATTTTGTGCCTTGCGAAGATTGCGGCACAGTGCAGACGCTAAAGTGGGGTCAAGTGCAGTGGGAAAAAGACAAACCCGACACTGCTTGCTATATCTGCGAAAGCTGCGGTTCGGTCTGGGATGACCCAAAGCGCAATCGTTCAGTGCGGAAAGGGCAGTGGGTTGCGACCGCTGACTATAACGGGATCGCCGGTTTCCACATTAACGGCATTTACAGCCCTTGGACTGTAATGGCTGATGCGGTGCGTGACTTTTTGGTTGCAAAGAAGTCAGCCGATACGTTGCGCGTGTTCGTCAATACGTTTTTGGCAGAAACGTGGGAAGATCAAGGCGAGACTGTTGGCGACATTGATTTTGCGGATCGCGCTGAAGAATGGTCAAACGAAATAGATGATCGCATTGTGGTCGTCACCGCTGGCATTGACGTTCAAGATGACCGGCTTGAACTAGAAATCGTTGGTTTTGGCCGTGACGAAGAAAGTTGGTCGCTGGATTACAAAACTTTGTATGGCGACCCATCAACGCCGCATTTGTGGAATGACCTTGATAACATCCTAAAAGCCGGATATGTGACCGAAAGCGGCAGACAGCTAGGTATTAGGGCTGCGTGCATAGATAGTGGCGGTCACTATACGCAAGCGGTCTATAACTTTGTCAGACCACGCGAAGGTCGGCGCATATTTGCCATCAAAGGTATGGGCGGCGAACAGCGGCCACTGGTTAGCAGACCGACCAAAAACAACATTGGAAAGATCAAATTGTTTGCAATTGGCACTTTTCCGATCAAGGAATTGATTTTCTCAAGATTAAAGGTACAATCGGAGGGTGCAGGGTTTTGCCACTTCCCAGCCGGACGGTCAGATGAGTATTATCAGCAACTTGCTAATAGTGAGAAAATTGTCACTAAATACCAAAAAGGCTTTCCGCGCAGGGATTTTGTCAAGACGCGCACAAGGAATGAAGCACTTGATTGCAGGGTCTACGCTTATGCGGCACTTTGCATCTTGTCGCTGAATATTAACGCTGTTGCCGATAGGGTAGTTAATGCGCCGGAACCAGAAACACAACCGCAGCCGCAACAGCCCAATCCACTTGCCCGCCGACCACGGCAAGGCGGCTTTGTTAATAGCTGGCGGTAACTGATGGCAAACCTTTTCAATACAGATAATGCACCGACAACAGAGCCAACGCACTTTGCGATAGGTGATTTTGTTCAATGGAAACGTGAAGATATTGTTGGCGACTATCCTGTTGCCACGCACAGCGCAGAATGGGTTGCGCGTCTGGCGCACGGCACTAGCAGCGAAATCAAGGTTGCTGCAACCGAAGCCAGCACATATTACCTTTTTTCAATCGCCAGCACCGACAGCGCGTCATTTACTCAAGGCCACTATCACTGGCAGCTAGAGATCACAGAAACAGCGACCAGCAACCGGATCATCATCGACACCGGCACGCTGGATATTGACTTTGATCTGGATGACAATGTTGACCCGCGCAGTCACGCACAAATAATGATCGACAAGATCGAAAGCGTCTTGCAAGGCAAAGCGGATGCTGATGTTGCTAGCTATAGCATCAACGGGCGGTCATTGACAAAAATGTCTTTTGAAGATTTAAACAGTGCGCGTGATTATTACCGCAAAGAATATGCAAAAGAATTGCAGAAAGAACGCGCCAGACAAGGCGACAACACTGGCGCAACCATCTTGGTGAGGTTTTAACAATGGGCATCTTTGACTTTTTCAAAGCAAAGCCCCAGCCGCGAAAGATGGCAAGGGCGTTTCACGGGGCTGACACTGGTCGGCTATTCAGCGATTTTGTATCAAGCAGCCGTTCGGCAGATAGCGAAATCAAGCCATCACTGCGCGTTTTGCGGGATCGTTGCCGCGAAATCAGCCGCAACCACCCATATGCAAAGCGTTATTTGCAGATTATGTCAACAAATGTAGTCGGCGCAAACGGCGTGCGGATACAAGTTCGCAAGCGGAATGACGACAATTCACTAGACAGCGTGGGCAATCGGATCATCGAACAGGCTTGGCAAGCGTGGGGTCGGGCTGGTTTCTGCACTGTTGATGGCCGCGTATCGTGGGTGCAAGCGCAGCGGTTGTTTATGGAAACGCTTGCGCGTGATGGCGAAGTGCTAATCCAAAAGATCAAGAACCCAGCCGGAAACCCATTTGGCTTTTCGCTGAAGTTTCTTGAAGCTGATTATCTTGATGAAGGCTATGACACGCGGTTGAGCAACGGCAACGAAGTGCGGATGGGTGTCGAATTAGACAAGCGCACCGGCAAGCCGTTGAATTATTATCTATTTGAAGATCACCCGCATCACGATCAAGGTTATGGCAGCAAGACAAAACGGCATCACAAGATCGTGCCAGCCAGTGAGATCATTCATTGCTATTTGCAAGACCGCGCAGGGCAGACCCGTGGCGTGCCGTGGATGAGCAACGTGCTGACCCGCCTAAAGATGCTGGACGGTTACGAAGAAGCCACGCTGGTCAATGCGCGGGTTGCTGCGTCAAAGATGGGTTTCTTTACAAGCCCCGAAGGTGACGGCTTTGTTGGTGACGATTATGATAACAACGCGCCGATAATGTCGGCAGAACCAGCCACGTTCACACAGTTACCGGCTGGAATGTCATTCACAGCCTTTGACCCGCAAAATCCGACTGACAGCTTTGCAGAATTTGAAAAGGGTATATTGCGCGGGATCGCGTCCGGTCTTGGCGTTTCATATGTATCGCTTGCCAACAATCTTGAAGGCGTTAGCTATTCATCAATCCGGCAAGGCACAATCGAAGATCGCGACCATTTCAAGATGGTGCAGCAATTTATGATCGACCAGTTTATTGATCCGATCTATAGGGCTTGGTTGGAAATGGCTATCACTGTTGGCCGCGTCAGCTTACCGATGGGGAAATACGACCTGTTTGCTGATCAAGTTATCTATCGGCCACGCGGATTTGCGTGGGTCGACCCGCAGAAAGAAATCCAAGCCAGTGTCACCGCACTGAATAACGGCATCGTCAGCTTGCAGGATGTGCATTCTCAATATGGCCGCGATACTGAAGAAATCTTTGAACAGATCAATCGCGAAAGCGAACTTGCTGATCGTTACGGCATCGACACCGCTTTCCAGCCGTTCGGCACTAAGTTACCGGCGCAACCATCAATAGATGCGGGGCAAGAAGATGGCGACCTATAAAGGCGTTGAAATCAACTTGAAGCCGACCGAAGGGATGGCTGCCGAAGCGCGTAAATTCAAGAAATGGCGCGAAGAAGGTGAGCAAGGTGGCACAGCGGTTGCGGTTGCGCGTGCAAATCAATTGGTTAATCGGCAAGAATTGTCTGCCGACATAGTGCGCCGGATGCACAGCTTTTTTAGTCGGCACGAAGTTGACAAGCAAGCTGAAGGTTTTAGTGCCGGTGAAGAAGGCTATCCGTCAAAAGGCCGCGTTGCTTGGGCAGCGTGGGGCGGTGATGCAGGACAAACTTGGGCAAGGGCAAAAGATATGGCTTTGGATAGAATTGACGAAGGTGAACGCGCTGCACCAGATGCGCTTTCAATTGGCGACTTTGTATCGTGGGGATCATCCGGCGGCACAGCGCGGGGCGAAATCGAACGCATTGAACGCGATGGATCAATCAACGTGCCAGACAGCGATTTCACAATCACTGGCACACCAGACGACCCAGCCGCGTTGATCCGCATATATCAAAGCACTGATGAAGGCTATGAAGGCACAGATCGCCTTGTGGGTCATAAGTTTAGCACATTGACCAAGATCAACGATCTGCGGTATCTTAGCACAAGCGAGGTAAAGACAATGGACAGACATATTCAAGATATTGTCGAGACTGACGAAACCGTGACAATCACGTTTGGCAAGTCAGATGCGACACCGCCGGTTGTTGAAACTGCCGGTTACAAAGATGAAGATCGGCTTGATCGCGGCGAACTGGTGTTTCGCGCACGCGCAGCGGATATGGTCGAAGAAGATGACCGCCGTGTCAGAATGTCGATTTCAAGCGAAGAACCCGTTGAGCGTTCTTTCGGTTTAGAAGTTTTGCGCCACAATGACGGCGCAGCAGATTTGTCACGACTGAACAGCGGCCACGCGCCACTATTGCTAGATCACGACCTGACAAAGCAGATTGGCGTTATTGAACGTACCTACTTGGATCAAGCTGATCGCAAGTTGCGGTCGGTGGTTCGCTTTGGAAAAAGCGCACTGGCTCAAGAGGTGTATCAAGATGTCAAGGATGGGATACGAAGCAACGTCAGCATCGGCTATCAAATCCGCGAAATGGAGCAAAAGAATGAACGTGATGGGACAGTCGCGATTTCATCTTGGGTTCCGTATGAAGCCAGCATTGTATCTGTTCCCGCTGACGCTGGTGTCGGCGTGAACCGCAAAGCTGAATTTGTCGAACCAGTGATTAAACAAAAGGAGGTCAAGATGACCGAAGTAAATCACGAGGAAATTCGCGAAGCCGCAGCCGAAGCTGCAAAGCGTGATTTTCAAAAGAATGCCAGCGAGATCATCAATCTTGCTGTTAAACACAACCGCCGTGACCTAGCCGATCAAGCCATTGGTGCTGGTCAGTCTGTTGCACAATTCCGCGCAACATTGCTTGACGCAATCGGCGAAGGCAAGCCACTTGAGCAGTCAGCCGGTGCGGTTGATATGTCAGAAAAAGAGCAGCGGTCATATTCATTCATCAAAGCTGTTCGCGGCTTGGTAAATGGTTCTGGCTTGCAGGGTCTTGAGCGTGAAGTTTCTGAGCAGATTGCAAAGAATAATGGTCGCGAAGCACGCGGCTTCTACGCACCAGACAGCTTTTGGGGCGGCAAGCGTGACCTGACTGTCGGCACAGCTACAGCCGGTGGTCACTTGGTCGGCACAGATCATCTTGGTGATCAGTTTGTTGATGCCCTGCGTTCACGCTTGGTGTTCAATGAGCTTGGCGCACGCTTTATGACTGGCCTTAAAGGTGACGTTGCTATTCCAAAGCTTGCAACTGGCGTTTCAGCCGGTTTCGTTGCTGAGAATGGCGCAACATCTGAAGTGAATGCTGTTTTCTCGCAGATCACAATGTCACCAAAGTCATTGGGTGCATTCACAGATATCAGCCGTTTGCTGATGATCCAGTCTGATCCATCTGTCGAGCAAATCATTCGCGATGACCTGTTGAACGCAATTGCTCAAAAGGTTGAAGATGTTGCTATCGAAGGCGGCGGCTCTAATGAGCCAACCGGCATCACCGGCACAACTGGCATTGGTTCAGTTGCTATCGGAACAAACGGTGGCGCAATTGCTTGGGATGACATCGTTAACTTGGTTAAAGAAGTTGAAGTTGACAATGCTGCGATCAACGGCAACACCCTTGCCTATTTGACCAACCCAAAGGTGAAGTCACTGATGGCTTCAACTGCAAAGGTTGCGTCAACTGACAGCGTAATGTTGCTGGATTCGCCTTGGAATAGCCTTTATGGTTACGACCTTGCGATCACCAACAACGTACCATCTGACCTGACCAAAGGCACTGGAACTGCACTTTCTGCAATGATCTATGGTGACTTTAGCCAGCTAATGATGGGCTTCTTCAGCACACCAGACATCTTGATCGACCCTTACACAGCCGGTTCAACAGGCGCGGTTCGCATCCGCGTTATGCAAGAACTCGACATTGCTGTTCGTCACGCACAGTCATTTGCTGCGTGCCTTGACATTGATGCCTAAATAACTAGCGGGGCGGCTCCGGTCGCCCTGCTTTTCCCATAGGGGCGTAATATGAAAATCAAATGCAAACGCAATATTCTAATCCAAGGCAAGGCGCACGTTATTGGCGACATTGTTGAATTGCCAGAAAACATTGGTTTCGATTTGGTCAATACTGGCAAAGTCGAAGTGGTTGAAGATAAAGTTGGCATCACTGATCGGGCAATCGGCCTAACAAAGAAATCAGCGGCAAGCCTAGTAAAGCGGAACACAAAGAAAAATGCCAAATAGATTGATTAAAATCACAGCTATCAAAGACTGCCAAGCGGGATCAGTCGGCATTATGCTTGCCGGTGAAGATCACGATGTTCGCGAAGGTGAGGCGAACAAGTTAATTGATCGCGGCTATGCAAAGTTATGGTCAGCTAAAAAGCCAAAAGCCGCTGAAGTGGATGCCGACTAATGGCTGTCGAAACCGCAGATGACCGCGCCATCTTCATTGGCGTTGATGATTTTGGGGTTGCAGCAACCTATTCGGGCGGCACTATCAATGGCATCTTTGACAACGATTTCGTTGAAGTTGACGCTGGTGGGGGCGTTGGCTTTGCATTACAACAGCCACGCTTTGTTTGCCGCACCGCAGACGTATCAACCGCCGCTGAAGGCGACACTATCACGATCAATGCGGTGGCCTACACAATGCGGATTGTGCAGGATGACGGCACTGGTATGACCACGCTGGTTCTGGAGAAACAATAGATGACGCACGTTCGGCAGCAAATCCGCGACCAGATCGTGACCACATTAACGGGATTGACCACTACCGGCAGCAACGTATTTCGCAGCCGTATATTTCCGCTGGAACAGACAAAGCTTCCGGCACTTTGCATTTTTACCAAGAGCGAAGCCACCGAATTTGATACAATCACTTTGGCGCGTTCTGTTAATAGGGTTTTGGACGTTGCTATTGAAGCATACGTTTCTGGCACAGCGAATTACGATAATTCGCTTGATACTATTGCGGTTGAGGTTGAAGAAGCCATTGCCGCTGATGTAACGCTGAACAATCTGGCAAAAGATGCACAGGTTGTTGCGTTTGAAGCTGATTTTTCGGGTGACGGTGAACAGCCGGTGGCCGTTGGTCGGTTCACAATATCGGTGCAATATCGCACCAAAGAAAATGACGTTGAAACTGCCGTTTAGGAGATTAACCAATGGCGACTTTTAGAGGAAACGATGGGTCAGTCCTAATCGGCACTGACGTAATGGCTGAAGTGATCAGCTTTTCACTGGATGAAACCGCTGACACAATTGAAGACACAGTGATGGGCGACACAGCCAAAACATATGTGGCATCATTCAAGGATTTCACTGGTACTGTTGAAACCTATTTTGACGATACTGACACAGCGCAAACAAATTGCCGCGCTGGTGATAGCATCACTTTGAACTTGCAAATGGAAGGCAACACATCTGGCGATCACAAGCTGACCGGTTCAGCGATTGTCACTAGCTTTTCACTTGGCGTTACATCTGATGGCATCAACACCGCCACCTATAGCTTCCAAGGCACTGGTGGCTTGACTGAAACAACCGTATAAGGGGTAAATAATGGGCTTGGGAGAACAGATCGCCGCAAGGCGTAACCGCGACCGAAAGGTCATTAGAGTTGATGAGTGGGGCGAAGATGGTCAGCCATTGGTTATCTATTCTGGAGCCATTACCGCAGGAGACATCGACAAGCTGCAAAGAAAGCACAAAGACTTTTTGAACAATATGACGATCAGCGGAATGGTTGATCTGATTATTACCAAAGCTGAAGATGCTGATGGCAAGCGGATGTTTACGTTAGAAGATAAGATGCACCTGATGGGTGATAGCGTGGCCTTGATTGCTGATATTGCTGGGCAGATGTTTGGCGATGTTGAAAGCGTTGGGGATGCGGAAAAAAACTAAAGGGCGACCCGTTGAGGCTGAATATGCTGGCCTTGGCGGATCGCCTACACAAGACACAGGCCGAAATTGAAGAATTGACGCTGACAGAACTGAATGAATGGTTCGCATATTTTAAGGTGATCGAAGATGGCAAATCAAAATCTTAATTTTACCATCACCGCGAAAGACCTTACACGCGGCACGTTCCGCAAGTTAAACCAATCACTAGGGCTTGTTCGCAAAGCACTGTTCAACTTCAAGGTCGGTTTGACTGCCGTTGCTGGCGCGGCTGGCATTGGCTTGCTGGTCAAGTCATCACTGCAAAGCATCGACACGCTTGGCAAGACAGCGCAAAAGCTGGGTGTCACCAGTCAAGCACTGCAAAAGCTGCGATATGCGTCTAATCTGGCTGGCGTTGAAACGCGCACAGTCGATATGGCGGTGCAGCGGTTTACGCGGCGACTGTCTGAAGCGGCCAACAATACCGGCGAAGCCAAAGATGCGCTGAAAGAACTTGGCTTGAATGCCAAAGAACTGACCAAATTATCACTTGATCAGCAAATGTTAAAGCTGGCTGATGCGTTTGATAACGTGCAAGCCAGCGGCGATAAAGTGCGGCTTGCGTTTAAGCTGTTCGACAGTGAAGGCGTGGCGTTTGTAAACACGCTAGAAGGCGGCAGCGCAGCCCTGCAACAGATGTTCCAAGATGCTGAAGGACTTGGCTTCATCCTGTCATCTGGCGCGGTCAAAGGCGTTGAAGAAACAAATGACGCAATAATGAAACTGGGAACAATGTTTAGCGGCGTGCGTGATCAATTGGTTGCGGCGTTAGCACCGGCATTGCGCGTGATTGTTGACTTGATGCGAAACAAGATTGTGGCCGCAATTAAAAAAGCTGGCGGCATAAAAAAGTTTGCTAAAGATTTGGCTATTGGCGTGATAAATCTGGTTGAAAAAACAGCAAAAGCAATTGTGCGTTTTGCGGCTGAATCACAGCGCGTTGTTTTGAGGCTTACCGAAGCTGGCGGGCTTTTGTTCAGTGTTTTTGATGAAAAACTTGCAAAAAGAATTTTCAATTTCACTGACAATTTTCAAAGAATGAACAGAACATTGAGCAGCACTTTGTTTTCAGATTTGCGTGCAGCAGTTCTAGGCACATCTGATGCTGTTGGTAGTTTAAATGAACAAACAGATGCGGGATTGCCAAAAACAAAAAAATATTCTGAGGCATTGCAAGAATTGAAAGATGCCGCAGAAAAAGTGCAAGAGGGGCTTGGGGATGCTGCGGTGCGTGGTGTTAAGTCGCTTGAAGATGCTTTGGTTGATTTTGCAATGGGAACAGCCAGCGCAAAAGATGCGTTCAAGTCAATGGCGCGTTCGATTATTAGCGATCTGATACGCATCCAAATTCAACAAAACATTACCAGCAAAATTAGTGGTTTTATGTCAAATATGTTTAGTAGCTTTGGCGGCGGTGGGGCTGCACCACAGGCAAGGGCAATTGGTGGGTCGGTTCGCGCTAACACGCCATATATGGTTGGCGAACGCGGCGCAGAAATGTTTGTTCCGAATGGCAGCGGCACTATTATTCCAAACAATAAAATGGGCGGCGGTGTTACTGTCAATCAGACCATCAACCTGTCGGCTGGCGTATCGCAGACGGTACGCGCTGAAGTTTCACAGATGTTGCCGCAGATACAAGAAGCCGCCAAATCTGCGGTCATTGACGCAAGACGGCGCGGCGGTTCATTCGCAAGCGCATTTGGGGCATAGTTATGGCTGAAAGTTATCCACTTACATTTCCGACACAGACCGGCGTTGCAAGCGTTGAGTTTACTGCGACTGATGTTGTTTCTGTTTCTGAAAGCCCGTTTACGCTATCACAGCAAACGGTTCGACACGCTGGGGCAAGATGGTCAACAGTGATACGCATCCCGCCGGTTAAGCGTGAAGATAGCGAATATTGGAACAGCTTTCTTTTGCGGTTGCGTGGTCAATTCGGCACGTTTCTGGTGGGCGATCCAAACGGTGCAACGCCACGCGGATCAGCGGCATCTGCGGCTGGCACGCCGGTTGTGAATGGCGCAAGTCAAACTGGCAATGAATTGGCTATTGATGGTTTGCCAGCATCGACAACAGGTTATTTGAAGGCCGGTGATTATATCCAGCTTGGCAGCGCATCTTCGGCGCGGCTTTATAAAGTGCTTGAAGATGTAAACAGCAACGGCAACGGCGAAGCCACGTTGAATTTGTGGCCGGATTTACGTTCATCACCGGCAGATGGGGCTACTGTTGTGGTCAGTAACGCAAAAGGTGTTTTCCGGCTGACTAGCAATGAAGCAGTTTGGACAATTAACAACGCTGGCTTTTATTCGATCAGCTTTGCAGCGGTCGAAGCCCTATGACGCGCAGTGGTGTTCCATCTGGCTTTTCTGACGCCAGTTTTACCGGCTTTGTTGCTGTTGAACTAAAGTTTGACGGTGGCACGCTGCGAATTTGGAACGGTTACGGCGATTTAACTGTTGACGGCGAAACTTATACCGGCGGCGGCACGCTCATTAGTATTTCAGCTATTGAAGAAAGCGGCGAGATTGGCGCAAAAGGCGTTTCGATGGCGTTGACCGGTATTTCCAGCGCCATATTGTCAACAGCGTTGACTGAAAACTATCAATATAGGGAGGCCAACATTTACATCGGCACAATCGCCAGCGGCACAGTTAGCAGCTATAAAGTGTTTTCTGGTCGAATGGATGTAATGACCATAAACGAACAAGGCGAAAGCTGCACTGTGAGCCTGACGGCAGAAAGCAGATTGATTGACTTGGAACGATCTCGCGTTAGGCGTTGGACAAGCGAAGATCAAAAGCAGATTGACAGCACTGATAAAGGTTTTGAATTTATCAATTCATTGCAGGAAGCAGCTATTCAATGGGGCGGCTAGTAGATTGGCCGGATCGTTTGCAAGCGCACATCGAGGAATGGCGGCATAAAAAGTTTGAATGGGGCAAAAGTGATTGCGGTCATTTTTGTTTGTATGCAGAAAAAGCTATTTGCGGGGCTTCACGGTTTGATGATTGGATCGGCCAATATTCTTCACAGAACGGCTTTGCTAGGTTTCTGGTCAAAATGGGCGCGGGCGATCTTGCAGCCAGTGTCGGGGCTAGGTTGCGCGAAATAAACCCGTCAAAAGCACAGCGCGGAGATGTTGCACTCATAGACACGCCAGCCGGTGATGCGTTATCATTGGTGATCGGTGACAAGGTTGCCGCAATGGGTAAAGATGGTTTGATTTTTCTGCCGTTAGACGCGGCAAAGAAAGCGTGGAAGGTGTAATATGCCACAGGCGGTCGTTCCGGCATTATTAGCGGGTGTCACAGCGGGTTCAACCTTTACGCTGGCCGCTGGCTTGACCGTTGGTTTCAGCACGACCGCTTTTGTCACATCTATGGTTTTGTCGGCGGCATCCCAAGCGTTAGCACCGAAACCCAAAATCCCTAACATCGGCGGCGGTGGCAATGGCGGGGTTGACCAGTCAAAGACAGTTACGGCGCGACAATCAAACGCCACACGCAAGCTTGTTTATGGCGAAACCCGCATTGGCGGCACGTTTGCATTTTTAGAAAGCACAGACAGCGATGAATATTTGCACGTTGTCATTGTCGTGGCCGCGCACGAAATCAATCAATTCACAACGATCTTTTTCAATGATGAAGAATTGACGATCAGCGGCGGTAACGTAACCAGCCCGTCAAAATACAATGGCTTTGCAAATGTTCACACAGTCACCAAAGGCACAGCCGGAAACATTCCGTCTTTATTGTTAGCAACACCAAGCTGGACAGCTAATCACAAGCTGACAGACCAAGCATATATCTATTGCCGATTAAAGTTTGACCCTGATGCTTTTCCGCAAGGCTTGCCAAATATCAGCGCAAAGGTGCAAGGTCGCAAAATCTATGATACCCGCACAAGCACGACAGCCTTTTCACGCAATCCGGCGATGATTATCCGCAACTATTTGCTTGATGACACTTATGGTTTGGGCGTGACTGCGGCTGAAATAGATGACGCAAGCTTTGAAGCGGCGGCAAACATATGCGATGAAACTGTTGCGCTGTCCGGTGGCGGTACAGAAACACGCTATCAATTTGACGGCGTTGTTGACACGCAGAACACGCCACGCGGCAATCTTGAACAAATGCTGACGGCATTGAATGGCGCGTTATATTATACAAACGGCAAATGGAACTTGCGTGCTGGTGCATATGTAACGCCAACCGTCACGCTTGACGAAGATGACCTAGCCGCTGGATTGACCGTCACAACGTCTAATTCTGCGCGTGACAGCTTCAATGCAATCAAGGGGCAGTTTATTAGCCCAGCCAGCGACTATCAAGCCACAGACTATCCTGCGGTGACTAGCACAACATTTGAAACAGAAGATAACAGCGAACAGCGTTTTCTAAACCTTGATCTGCCGTTTACTAGCAGCGCAGTATCGGCGCAACGCATTGCGAAGCAAATACTATATAAAAACCGGCAAGAGATTGCTGTCAAAGCACGCTTCAAGATGACTGCGTTCCAGTTTCAAGTTGGCGACACTGTAATGATTACAAATGCGCGGTTAGGATGGTCGCAAAAGGTGTTTGAAGTTATAACGTGGCGGCTGAATTTTGATCAAGATCAAGCGACAATTGACTGCGAACTGGCCGAAACAAACAGTGCAGTTTACACTTGGACGGCTGAAGAAAGTGATTTTCAGCAAGATAACACGACCTTGCCAAGCGCATTTTCATTGCCAGCACCAAGTTTGGTTCTTTCTGACACATTGCAAACATTCAACCAAAAAGCGGTGTCTGTCTTGCAAGCAACGGTCACAACGTCATCACTGTATGCAGCGCGATTTGAAGTCGAAGCAAAAAAATCAACAGATGTTAGTTATATCAGCATCGGTTCATCGTTAAGCAACTTGTTTGAATTGATAGATGTTGAAGATAACGCGGTTTATGATGTGCGTGCGCGTTCTGTTAGCAGCCTTGGCGTGCGTTCACCCTATGCAACGGCGCAAAGACAAATTGTCGGCAAGTCTGCCCCGCCGTCAGACGTTACTAATTTTAGCATCAATATCGTGGGGAATACTGTTCATTTAAGTTGGACACCCGTTGCTGACCTTGATTTGTCACATTACAGAATAAGGCATTCACCGCTAACAACCGGCGCAACATTTGCTAATGCGACTGATTTGATTGCAAAAGTTTCGCGGCCAGCAAACACAACAACAGCACCCGCTTTAACTGGCACCTATTTCATCAAAGCCGTTGATAAGCTGGGCAATGAAAGCACGAATGACGCGCAACAAGTTGCAATAATTGACGCGATTGGCAACTTTAATGTTGTTGAGACATCAAATCAGCACACCGCATTTGCAGGGGCTAAATCTTCAACAGTGACAGTCGATGATAAGTTGTTGCTTGATACCAGCATCAATTTTGACAGTGAAACAGGCAATTTTGATGACGCACAAGGTTTGTTTGATGGCGGTGGCGGCACAGTCGCGTCAAGCGGAACATATGATTTTGATAACGTAATTGATTTGAGTGCTGTTTACACCAGTCGCGTCACATCAAGCATCACTGTTGATCGTCTTGATTATGTTGATTTGTTTGACAGTGCGGCGGGCAATTTTGATGATCGTTCCGGCGATTTCGATGGTGATCCGCAAGCTTTTGGCGATACAAATGTCGAACTGCAAGTCAGCACAACCGAAGATGACCCGTCCGGCACGCCAACTTGGACTGCATATCGCAAATTTGTGGTCGGATCGTATAAAGCAAGGGCGTTTAGGTTCAAGGCTATATTGTCAACAACAAATCCAGAAGCCACGCCAGCAATTTCTGCGCTGTCGGTTACTGTAGATATGCCAGATTTGTTTTTGTCTGGAAATGATATTGCATCTGGTGCTGGCGCAAAGGTTGTAACATTTACACCGGCATTTAAGGTTTTGCAGGGTTTAGGGATTTCAGCGCAGAATTTACAATCGGGTGACTATTATGCTATAACTAGCAAAACGGCATCCGGCTTTACGATTACGTTTTACAATAGCAGCGCAACGATTGTTGACAGGACATTCGATTATGTTGCGAAGGGGTATTAAATGTCACAGCACGACTTCAACATTGCCAACCAAGGTTTTCCAGCTTTTCGCAGCGATTTAAACAACGCCTTGGCTGCGCTTGCCACTGTCAGCGCGGGTTCGTCAGCACCAACAACGACTTTTGCCTATCAGCTTTGGTATGACAGCACCGCAGATATTTTGAAAATGCGGAACGCTGACGATGATGCGTGGATCACATTGTTCACATTTGATCAAGCCACTGACAGCGTGCAAGTCAGCGGTGAAGAATTGGTTGACGATGGTTCACCGCAGCTTGGCGGCGATCTTGATCTAAACAGCAACGATATCACCGGCACCGGCAACATTAACATCACCGGCACTGCGATTGCTAACACTGACACAGACACAACAAACACCGGCAACGTAACGCTGGATTTTTCTGCTAATCAAAACTTTGTGCTGACCTTGACCGGCAACGTAACGCTGGACAATCCAACAACAGAACAAGTCGGTCAAAGCGGGTTTATTGTGTTTATTCAAGACGCAACAGGCGGCAGAACTGTGTCGCTTGGCACTGATTATGAAACTGCGGGTGCGGCTGGCTTAACTTTGTCAAGCGCAGCAAGCACAACTGACATTGTGCCTTATGTCGTGGCCGCGTCAGGTCGTATTTTATTGGGTGCGCCGCAACTAGCGTTTGCGTAGGGGGGTTTTATGTCGGGATCATTCGGTTCAAGCCAGTGGATGTATGCAAGTGGTGAAGCGGTCACCCAGCAATCCCTAAAGTTCAACGATGACGAAAACCAGTACCTAAGCTGGACACCGGCTTCTGCTGGCAACCGCAAGACTTGGACTTGGAGTGGCTGGGTCAAGCGTGGCAACTTGGGGTCAGCCCAATATCTTTATTTCTGCTATGGAGGCACAACCAATTCTACATACGGCGGGATAATGATTACGTCTGATGTGCTTTCGTTAAATGGCGCAACCGATGATTTTGCAGACGTTGCTGGCGTATTTAGAGACCCTTCAGCTTGGTATCATATTGTTGTTGCATTGGACACAACGCAAGCTACAGCGGGGAACCGTCTTAAATTTTATGTGAATGGTACTGAACGTAGCTATACAAGCACAGGAATTTTCCCTAGTCAAAATGACGATTTGGCAATTGGACAAGCAAGTCCACACAATATTGGAAGCCGAACAGCATACAACTCTAGCTACTATTTTGACGGCTACCTATCCGACATCAACTTCATTGACGGTCAAGCCCTAGACGCAAGCAGCTTTGGTGAGGCTGTTAACGGCTATTGGAAAGCTAAAGATTACGCTGGCACATATGGTACAAACGGTTTCAGACTTACCTTCCAAGATGACATCGTGTCTGAGGGGTTCAATGCAGTAACTTGGCGTGGCACAAACACACAGCAATCATTGTCCGGATTAGGATTTTCTCCAGATTTAGTTTGGACAAAATACCGCAGTCAAACCGGAAGCCATCAACTTCACGATACTATTCGTGGCGCAACTGCTAGACTGTTTTCAGACCTTACAAACGCTGAAAGTTCTACTAATGGTATGGTCAGTTTTGATGCTGATGGGTTTACGATTGGTGATAACTCTACCTCGCATAATATGAACGCATCGGGTCAAACGGCTGTAGCTTGGTGCTGGGATGCTGGCA
>Ga0187218_1000287_pt1 | contig 15505 bp, 18 predicted proteins | sample 14SPOviralmetaG_FD_130167 | JGI IMG/M metagenome (GOLD analysis project Ga0187218, IMG submission 130167) | Marine viral communities from the oligotrophic San Pedro Time Series (SPOT) site, San Pedro Channel, CA, USA - 14 SPOT_SRF_2010-08-11... | ecosystem: Environmental > Aquatic > Marine >...
TCATTCTTGTCTAGGAACAGTGTGTCTACTGTATTTCGTGGGCCGTGATAAACGCACACACGATTGTTATCTATAATAGTACATGCCTTGAGACGACAAACTACATGGCTAGGCTGACTAGGTAAAGACCCTGCGTTTGCAACGTGCCCCCGCATGAAGACAACAAAAGCATAAAGAGCAGCGGCACCAGCAGCAACTACCATTATCCACGCTACAACCTCTACGAATTTCTGTCGGCGTTCTCTCTGTCTGTACAGCGTTTCTTTGCGTTGCTTGCGTATCTGACCTTCCATACGCACAAGTGAGTCCCACTTTGACTTACCCATCGTCAGAGAAATCCACTGCTGTAATTCGTATCGTTGTTGACTTGCCTTCTCTTTGTTAGCAAATGCCGTAAGAGCCTGCTGCTCTACGGACTGCCCTGCAAAAAGCTTCTTGAATATAGGCGGGTTCTTTGCTTCTTTCTCCGCCTGTTCAAGGTCGGACATGGCACCCATCCAACGAGACAGGTCACCAGCCATCTGTTCGATATCTCGCCCTACGGCAAATCCCTTCTTGATTGCTGAAAACGCTGCCGAAGCAGTTGCCATTGCGGAAATGGGGTCCATCAGTACACCTTCATATTTTCATCAACAAGTTTAGGTAAACAGTAAGAAGTTATCTTTTCTCCCTGCTTGTGTAGGATTTGTGCATACCACACGCAGTCGTTAAGGTCAGCGAAGTAGAGATCGTTACTAGCTAGTCGCTTGTCTTCTCCCGTGCCTAAGAAAACAAACAGGAGAAAGACATGCTTCATCTTAGCCCTTGTACCCGCCCCCGGCTTTTTTGTAGGCTTTAGCCATCATTTGGGCTTTACGCGCCGACCATTGACCCGGACGCCCGCCCTTGCCACCAGCCTTGATGCGATTAAATATGCGCTTTCTCATTCCGGGCTTAGTATAGTTGCCAGCCTCATTAACTCTACTTTTGCTTTTTGTTTTACCGCCTTTCGCGTAGCCAGTCGCTCCAGCCGATTTTGCTGCCGACGTTTCTTCGACGCCCGTGATTTTGCCCGCGTTGCGGGTTGCATAGAAGACTTGCTCACCCTTTTTGCCCCCGTAAGTACGTTGCATACTGTTCATAATCTTACGTCCCTTTTCTGTCAGAGGCATCTTTCTCTCCCGTGTATTTAGCTTCGCCTTCTTCATAGTAGTATCCGCCCGACGTGTCGCCCTCATAGTAGTAGTGGCGTTCGATAGGCTGTTGTTTCAAAGAATGTTCTGATGCAGGCATAGCTTTGCGTGGTGGGGTATATCTCATTAGTAAGAACTTTCTCTTTCTTTCGTGACTACTTTGTGCATCTCTTGCGTCCAATTTCCTTGGAATACTGTCCGGTAGTATCCGTATTCTAAGTCCCACTCATCTTTCGTACACTCTACTGGATCAATCGTGGGCTTCCCGTTAGGAAAATAAAAGTAGGCAAGGGGCTGACCCCTGCGAATAAAGCACTCATGCTTGTCATCAAAGGCAGTGTAGGGCAGCATCATGTTCAAACCTATGGGCATGTACAGGTCGGGATTTAGCTGCATAGTGCCAGTCATAGTCATCAACTCTGACTTTCTGTCTAAATGATAACAAGGGTCTAGAAAAACCAGTTCCGTCGGTTCATCAGCAACTAGCTTAAACTGATACGTAAACAGAATATTGGCATGTGTTTCAGAAAAAGCCGGGTTCATCTTCTTGTTCATGTCGCTAGACGACACAGACTGAAATGGGTAGGGGGCTTCTCCTGCTGCTGTAATTACTTTGCTACCCTTTTCGGGGCTAGAAAACATTACGTCCTCTGGGGCGCGAAACAGGTAACTGTTTTTAAACAACCGCACAAAAGAAGGACAAGTCTTTACGTTCTTCTCAAACGACATAGCGTCGTAATCAAACTTATCTTTTGTACTGGGCAGATTCTTAAACCAGTCGGGAAACGCTGGGGTAAGCCACTCGTCCATACGACGAATAAAAGGAATATGAGGAGAGATCAGTTTACAATTCATAGCTACATGTACCTTGCAAAGAGGTTGAGGGTTGTCCTGCCACTTTGCAAATCTTCGCCATGATTGCCGAATGCCCTGTGAGGCATAGCAGCGGTAAAGAAAACAGCGCGGTTTTGCACAAACTTTACCTCTGCAATCATATCCGCTTTATCGTAAAATCGAGTAGACGAATCGAGATTTGTAGGCGACAGGTATACGAGTCCTGCTATATCTCCGCCGTCGGAATGTATGTAATCGCGCTGTTCGTCACTAGACAGTCGGGTATGCTTGTACAGCATCATGTCAGTAAGCCCGCCTAAGTAGTCGTAGGCGCACATTTTAAACTGCCTCACAATACTGTGATTTAACAGCACTAAATTTGTGCTTCGATATCCCGGCCAAGCACCCATATTTTTGTCTGGGTGATCCATCACCGACCACTGTTCTACGTCGTCTAGTTCTCTATTTACTTCTGAAATGTCAGAGAAGAAATCATCTATCACGACGATTGTATTCTTCTTAGTAAATATCAAGTCAGAACTCGCCTTTCTCCATCGCAACCGAAAGCTTGATAGCCCTCGATTTTACTTGCTTTGCCCACCTGCTGTCAAGCATCTCTCGTGAGGCGGCGTCGAACTTGCTCTCCTGTATCGCATTCCACATGCGCTTAAATTTACAGAGGCGGGGTACGCCCATGTTGAAAGCCATGTCCATCAAAATCAGTTGCCGTACCGAATCTAATTCGTGAACGACAGGCTTCACCCGACACAGTTCTTCTTCGACAATCTTGATATCATTCAGTGCGAGATATCGTGCGTCAGCTTCTGTGATGCCATGCTCGTATACAACGGCCATAGATGGAATGTCCATGTGGTCAAGTTCTTCTTTACTGATGCCGCGATCCTTGAGGTTGCGTCCGATACCGATTGTGTCGATGCCCAGCGTGTCTTGATAAACAGTGAGGACCATGCCCTCGTGCTGAATGACCTTATCTAGAAAGTGAGACGTGTTATACTTCATCGCTGTGTTTCCTGTTTTCGCCGCCCATCCAAATACCAAACGCACCTGTCATCGCGCCCATCACAACGCTTACAAATGCGGACTGTGCTGCAGTCGGGGCGTCCAAGTTCATAAACCACTCTGCACAGCGCCAACTCATCAGAGTCATCACAAGCATCATAAACCGGGGCAGAAGCTTCCATTTCGAGATGCGTTCGAATGTTACGTCAGCCACGCCTACTTCTTTCCAAAGAACTTAGTAGCGCTACGAACACCAAAAGAGGCAGCAACGATAACGCCAAGAGAATACTGATACCAGTCCGGCATACTGTTGAGTTGTGCGAAGCCATTGGCAACTACCTCTTCCATTCCGGGTATGAACGCAAGTATCAAGGGAATAGAAAACAGAATGACCAGCCACTCGTCTTTCCACGAAGACTGACTTCCACGAGCCATTTCCAAATCCCAGTCGAGTTCGCCAGTGGCTTTCTTTTCCATGATGGTTGCTTCGGCTTTCGCTCGTGCAACTTTTGCTCCTGTTTCGGCCTTTGTCTTTTCGACCTTGCCCTCCAGCCATGTACCGGCTAGTTGAGAGATCGGACCAATCAGTAGATTTAGCATTTCCACCTCTTCCGTGCTTGACGAAGACGGCTATTCGGGTCTTTTGCTGCCTTCGGGAACTTCTTCATCTGCCCTGCAGAACGCGCACAGAACGACTTACGCCGCTTTGCTGCTGCACTGCCGGGTTTCACTTTCCCTGTCACTGCCGTCTTCAACTTAGAACCGGGGTTCTTGCGACGGTACGCTGCCACCCCGGCCTTAGTCATCCCCGCCCCCGATTTCGTAGACCGAAAGTTCTTCTTGTTGCGGGCGGGCATTTTGTCCTGTTTGCGGGCCATAGTTATGCCTTTACGATTTTATAGCCTTTTGCTTTCGCAGCAGCACGAATTTGTGCAAGGGTCATTGCAGGCTTCTTACCACCCTTCGCTGCACCCTTTGATTTCGTCTTGCCACCTTTTGCGTAGCCTTTTGACTTCATGGCCATACGACCACCTTTAGCCATGCCCTTCGACTTCATGCGTCCGCCACGAGCCATGCCTTTACTCTTCATCATCATCTTCTTCATAATCGCTCTCCGCGTAAAGATTGTCGAATACCCTAGACGTATCACTTACATAGTTAGGGTCTTGTTTAGAGTGGTGTACCCACTGACTAGGTGCAAAGTCCGGCGGACCATCACCCGTTACAAACCAAGCAGGGTTTGTGACCCGCACCCGGTTATTCGGAAGGGCTACTATATTGCCCGTATATTCTCCTGCGTCGAGTAATTCAAGCACATGACTCTGTTTGTGCTGTGCAGGATCGTCGGCTACTTCTGTTCCGGTGTAGTCAACGGTGAAGTAATACTTTGCGGGGTAGAACTCCCCATCAATCTTTGCAAGCCACGGACTTGGTGTGGCCCTGTCGAGGACATATACTGCGTGATGATGTGACTGACAGTCCCACGGCTGTGCCAAATAAGTAGGTAAAGGTTTTGGCCAGTCATCTAAGGGTGTGTCCCCAACTAAAGCGGTGAGTGGCATTCGTGCCCACATTGCTCCGCCATGTACATTATCTTCTTCTTCACATCCCGTGAACAATACTTGAAAAGACATTGTTCGCATCGGTAGCGTTGTTACACCAATCACCATAGCGTGTAAAAATTCACCATGATATCTGTCGTGATTGGTTGTGTATTCTCTGCGTACCCACGCTTTAAAGTAGGGCACATTGCTAGTGATGTAATTCATGCAGGACTCCTGTTACTTTCCCGGCAGGGGTTCCTGCTTATAGCATGCAGTTAAAAGAGTGTCAAGGGGGCAACACACCCCCCTGACAAGTTTGTTAAGCGAACGTAGCCGCTGTCTCAGCAGTGCCCATTTCTGCAATCACTGCGAACACGCGTACCTTACCGTCGAAGGTTGCCGAATTGGCAATCAGATCGATAGTGTCGGCAGCGGTGTACAGCTTTGCAGTACCGGCTGCGTTGTTGATCTCGTGACCGGCAGCAGTGCCGTCAAGAGCAGCAACGTAGAGATCGTCGTCTGCGTCATCACCAAGGTCAAGGACAGGCGAACCAGTCGATGCTACAGTGAGGACTTCCACACCCGCCATGAGGACGAGAGTGTTTGCCTTCATTTCGAAAACCTCAACGGAGTCCGAAGTAGTGAGGCTAGTAGACGAGAAGTCAAGAACGACTTCTACGATCTGCGGCTTAATGCCAAGAGGGACGCCTGCGACAGCGCCAGTTACGGTATAAGTAGCCATCTATGCCTCCCTTACAGTGTGATAACGGAACGAACGAGAGACTCCGGGCGAAGGACTTTACGTCCAAACACATGCAGACCACGAACGATATCGCTAAAGGTTTCAGTCGAACGTACAACTTCGGTCTTCGCGATATGCGAAGCGGTTGCACAAGCAGACATGTGACCGGCAAGGATAGGGAATTCACCCGCGCCAAGACCAGTTACGTCTACGGTATCAGTGCCAGCAGCATTCATTGCGGTTGACTTGTAGCAAGCAAAACCGGCAATGTTGCCCTGCATGACAAGGCCGTTACGCAGCGGCGAAGTGCCGTCGCCAGTGACCTGTACTTCTGCGAACTTAGCACCTGCACCAAACAGTGTCTCGTAGAAAGCTGGTGCAGCAACGAACCAACGGTTCTCTTCCGGAACCGACTGATCGTCAAGGGCACGAGCCATCTTGAGCATGATGTTGACGAGGTTGTCGCCAGTCTGCGAAGTCAGAGGTGAGCCAACCGTACCCAGTCCAGTGACTTGAGCAGTAGTTGGGCTAGCCTCTGAAGAGATACCCGCACCGTCGAACATCGCGGTGAGGATATTGCCGTCATACTTACGCTTCAGCGAGTATGCACCCGAAGAAGTAGCAAGGGCTTCGAAGTTGACGTGAGACTGACGCTCTTCAATGTCGTCAATCTTAAATGCAAAAGCATTTGCTTGATCGACAACCATAGTTGTCTGATCGTCAGCAAGGTCTTGCGGGTTTACTACTGAACCACGCGCATACGAGGAGACGGTGATTGTCGGCTCCTTGATGATACGAACGGTGTCGCCAAAGTTCTCGATTTCGCCAGCATAGTCGGTATTCGTAATATCTTCTGCAACCGAAGCGCGACGGAAGAATTTGAGAACTTTTTGGCTAAATATTTCCGGTGTAAAGTTACCGGAAGGCAGGTTATTGTGACCTGACGCGCTATTAAAAGCCATTAGTCATTCCTTCCTAAGAGGTGGATTAAGAGTTATAGTCAATTCGGCCTTCAGAACGTGCGGTGTCCAGTTCAGCTTCTAGCTTTTCGAACTCCCACGGCTTCATCTTGCCTATCTCTGAAGCTTTCCAAACTCGCTTGTCCCCCGCAGTCGTAGCTACCTGCTTTGCGGCAGGAGTAGAAACAGACAGTGCTGCATCTTCTTTCTTGCGGGAACGAGTCGGTTTCTTTGTCAAGCCCTTGTCCGCTTTGTACAGATCAACCACCCTAGCTGCCCACCGTGCGTCCGTAGCGTTGTTGTACACTCCGTCCGAAATGGTACTGGGTTGGTCCTGTAACCAAGAGGTGAAGTCTTCACTACTCTTTAGTTCTTCAAAGTCGGGCTGAAGACGGAGCAATTCTTGATACGCTTTTTGCTTTTCAAGCTTTTTTTCGCGCTCTTTAATTGATCCTAATTCAGCTTCCATATCTTTCACTCGTGCTTCAGCTTGCGAGGAAGATATTTTATGGATAGCGTCATACATGTCCGGGTATTGTTGCTTGAAGTTGTCCAAGTTTAACCCGTCTGAAGGAAAATCATCAGTAGGACGATGTACAGTTGAGGAAGCTAATCGTGCGATATAGTCCTCTTCTTTACCTCGCCACTCTTGCAATTTACTATCATAGTGACGCTTGAGATCGTCGTAACGCTTTTTGAATTCGTCAGAGCCTTGAGATTCATCCGCACTCGCAAATGATTCGCTAGGTGCTTCTTGTGGAGTAGCCGACTCCTCGTCGGTGTCCGCGTCAGCTTCTAGTTGCTCTTCTTCATCGTCATCGTCTTTATCGACCTCTTCACGATGCTTTCCCCGGTATAATTTATCGTCATTGACCGTTCCGAAAGAATCGTTGGGCTTGTTGGCACGGTGGCCTTTTACTCGTCTTGCCATTTGTTTTACCTCACTCGCGGGGCCACTTGGCTGTGGGTAGCCGCTCCGGTTGTGTCGGGGCCGTTATAACGGGTAGCCGACTATTTGTATCTGATCCTTCCACTAGCCTTGCCGGGGAATTCAAAGTTCACATTGTAGAACTGATGTCCGCCGATTGTAGTGTAGGGTTCAAAAAAGTGTCTTTCGTCCATAAAGTTGCCGCCTGTTGATCCCGGCTTCTTGTAGTATAGGACGCTGAGTGGGATAGCTGGTTCTCTACCGTCTACGTTATCGCCACCCAGTCGAGGATTCATATCAATTACGTTTTGTGCAGCGCTATATATCTTGTCGAGCGCCATCGGTCCCACGTTTCCAGTAAGGTCTTTGGCTCGTGCCTTAACCGTACTAGGCTCTAGGCCGTCAAACTGAAACATCTTTGATCCGGTTCCGCGATTGCTGCGCTGCTTGAGAACGTCAACGATAGAGTCTACGTCGTCAAAATCCGGATCGTTTGTATTCATTCTATTTACAGCCACCTGTCCGACTGCTTCCATACTTTCCAGTGGATCAGCTAGGGCTGTGGTTTCTGTGACTATAAGCAGGGCCAGCTTGCCTACGTCTGACAGATTATCAATTAAGCCTTCGACGGCTGCACGTTTAGGCTGACCTTTTATAGCGGCAAACTGCTTGAAGAGATCGATATCTCCCTGCGGAATCTCTGCTTTCATCCGGGGAGCATCACCTGTGTCAGCTATCTCTCCCGGCTGATCTATGAAGCCCTGTACTTCATCACCCTCTGCGTAACCAATACGCCCGCCCTTGGCTGCTTTTTGCAGCTTCTTTTCTGTTTTGGGTACGCCCCGATCATTAATCTTACGCAAACGTGATCTGCCAATTACATCGGCGTGGCGAGGAGAGATATATACCTCGCCTTCAGAGATACGAATGTTGGTGGACTCGCGTGTGTCCTCTATCTCTTCCCCGTTCTTGCGAAGATAGTCGTCTGCTTCTTTCATCATAGCAGCTACGTCTTGTTCGCCTGCAAGCTTGACAGCTTCGGCGTTGAGGACCATGCCTTCTTCCTTGGCTACCATCTCTTTGTCATCAGCGACTGACTCTGCATCAGTAACTTGCGAGGGTGGTCGGCCTACGAACCCGGACTCGTCCCCTTCTGACTGGATCATTTCGTTGCCTGCAATCAAAGCATCAAAGTCGTCGTTGGGAACCTCGCCACCTTCTGCAAATCCGGAATAACCAAAATCAAAATCATCTTCGTTAAAGTCGGAGTATGATTCTGCAATGTCGTCGGCCATTTGCTCCTCAATTCTATCCTCTTCTGCAATGAGGCGATCTACGGCTTCGGTAGTTGTTCGTCCCGTTTCTCTAACGTCTTGTCTGAGATCATCCATTACCGTATTTTCGTATTTCCCAGCTATAATACTGTCTAAGAAGGTGCTAGCTTTTGATTGAATCGCTTCTTCTTTTTGCGAGGATAGGCTTGAAGCGTAGTCACTAGCCTTCTGCTGGAAAGACTGAAGATTTGCAATAAGTTCCTGCGTTGTAGCATTACGCCCCGAAAATCCGGACATGCTTTTTGCTGAATTTCTCCAGCTACTAGCGAATACCTTGGCTTGTGATAAATTAAGCGTGTTATTTACAGAAAACATGCTCATAGCAACAGCATCTAGGTCTTCCATATAACCACCGCCAGCGGTGCCTGTGCCGTAGTGAAAGCTTCCATTAAGAAGGTATCCGCCGTTGACAGTCTCAAGGATTACGCGATCATCTCCAATCATAGAGATCATATCCTCTGTGACGCCCTGCCCACCAAGAATTGCATTAGCAATTGCTGTGCCGTGTGCAGTGCCTTTGCTGTAAACTTCTAGTTGTGCAGCGCCCTGTTGATCAAGACCAAGGCGATCTAACTGACCCCTGTACCCTACCTTTCCGGGCTGACGATATATATTGATACCGCCCACGTTCATAACAAAGCCACCGTCTTTACCCACGTTGGCAGCGTTCTGCCGGTATTGTTTTATCTCATATATATTTCTAAATTCATCATCGATAGCCATGCTAGCAAAGACGTTGCCTAGCCCACCCTCCGGTATAAACCTATTTCCTAGTCCCGTGGGGTCTTGTATAGCTTGAGAATTTGCCGCTCCCATAACAGGAGAGAATGCCAGTGATCCTGCAAGACCTGCCATACCACCAAACGCCTCTGCTGCGCGGGCCTTAGTAGAATCGAAGGGAGTGTTGAAGTCTACTCCCGAAAAATATCCCGACCTGTCGCCAAGCTGTTCGGCCTTTAGATAGTCTTTCAGAGAGGCGTACTTTACATTAGAAAAATCATTTACAACGGTAAATTGCCGCTTATAGGTTCCGTCCTTTTGTACAACGCCCTTACTGAACTTGTGAATGTCTACAGGACGTCCGTCGGGGCGTCCGCTATCGATTTGATCTTGAGGCGCGGTTACTGCACCCGGAGAGACTACGGGATCGGGCGCAGGAGCCGGATCGGGCGCAGGGCTACTGTCTACGGGAGTGCCATGATACCAGTTATATGTTGCCATCTGTGTTTGCCTTTACAACCGCCGCGTGGTTATTCTTCAATTTGAGGAGCGTTTCCAGTAAAACCATCTTCCCCTGCAACTGGCGCAGTTCCGACTCCGATTGCGCCACCATCAGTGCCTGCACCGTCATCTCCTTGAGGCTGCTGAGATACTCCTCCAGCCCCTGCCATGCCTTGTCGTTGTTGACCAGCGGGGCCACCGCCCTCGCCTGTTCCTTGTTGAGCATTCGCCATCATCCCCTGCAACATTTGAGCATATACCTGTGCCTCGTCTACGTTATTGACCAAGCTGTCCGGATCGATATCCTGCGATATAGCCAGTTCCCGCATAAGATTCGGAATCTTGATGAACGGGGCTAGCATAGGATTAGATACGGTCTGAAGAAGGCCAATCAGTCGTTGACTGCGTACTTCCTTTTGCATGACAGATGCTACACCGCGAGGCTTGATCTCAAGGTCGCCGCCCACGTCTAGCATGTCGTCGTTGAACTGCATGTTCCACTGGTAGTACGCTTCGCCTAAAGGCTTGAGAAGGTGATCATCTACGTTCTTGATGACCGTCTTCATAGACAGACTAGCACCACCCATGAGCATGGACAGCCCTGCAGCCGTGCGCCCTGTGCCGGAAACACCTGTCTGACCGTGCATGATAGACGGCAGTCCTGTCTCCTCATCAGCAAGCTGACGACTAATCTGATACATCTGAATGTTTTCCGGCGCTGTGTTTGGAAACTTGAGGCCATTGATGGCTGTTCCTGTCACACCCGACTGACGTCGGAAAATCTTACCGGGGAATATGTCCATGTTCTGACCGGGAACGAGAGAAGCCTCATCGACGTCAAATACAAGGTTGCCTGCAAGAGAGAGATTGTCGATTGCCATACGAACGTGACCGTTCATCAGCATCTGTGCATCTTCCATATTCTCCGCTACGCCAACACCCCAAATCTGATAGGGATTGATTTCGTATGGCATAGCAAAGTAGGGGACGCGGGATGGAGTGAGGGGATTGACTACACAGCGCAGAACTTGACTACCACAAATCCAAGCATTGACTTGAACTTGTGTGAGGCCATCGGGAATATCTTCGGGGTCCATACCTACAGACGCTGCCATAGTAGCGTCAATTACACCCCAATACTCCATAACCTCGTAGCGAGTTTCGTTGTAGTATGACTCTGTTTCATCTTCTCTAATCGTGTCTTCGAAGTATTTATCCGTGTAATTAGGGCCGTTGGCTATAGCGGCTTCGATAGCTTCGGACCTAAAGTGCGGCATGAGCAGCAAACCACGAAGCTGCTGCTGATTCATTCTGTGCCGTTCGATTACATATTCGCAGCCTTCTATAGAGGTGGCCGCAGGATCGGGATAGAAATCCCAAATAGACACATGCTCAATACGCGGCACGATCTTCTCGTAAGGATTGTACTCGCGCCCATTGCCGGTGTCTTCCCAGCGGTGAATGCGCTTATACATATTAAGCGGACCCTTGACAACTCCTGTGCCAAGAAGTGAGGATTCAAAGATACTCTTACGAATTACCGTTGTAGCATTTGTGTCGATAAGCTGATCGTGTATGATCTTTTCACACTGTAGTGCAGACTTCTGTGCAGGAGAGAACTGAGGTTCTCCCAGTCGGGCTGGGCCTTCAACGACTGGCGAGTTTGCAAAGTCATCCTTGTAGGCACCCAAAAAGTCCTGCGGACTCTCTGCTGTCAGTCCACCCGGCCCTAGCTGTCGTCCATCACCGGCAAAACCGTAAGGGTCTTGCACACCGGCATCCGGCTCAACTAAGTCATCTACAGGCGTCTTGAGGTGGGCAAATTCTGCCACACCTTCGGGCACTGGGGTAGGTTCTACAACGATAGGAAACTTCTTGTTGGCAAACAGTATGTCAACAATCTGACCGTACGCGGCAAGAACTTTCGTCTTGGTGATCTTAATGAACACCTTAGATCGTTCGGAGTCGCGATACTGCGTAGAACTATCGTATATACCCCGGAAGTTCTTGTATGCTTGCAGCCAACGCTGTTCGTACGCATACCGTCCATTCTCAGAATCTTCAAACTTCTTTTGGATGTACTCCGCCAAGTTCGGCATCTGATCGTCGGGGGATATAATGTCTACTGCTTCATCGTCCGCAGGTTCTAGAAACCTATCTTCCATAAAATTACCCTTTAGTAATCGCGCTGTTCAGCCATGCTGAATACAGAACCATCGACGGTAGTCTTAGACTGCTTTTTAGGCATGTCTTCAGTGAGTACACCTTGGGCAGTCTTAGTGTCGAATTCAAGACCTTCACGATACAGCTTGTCTGCACCCATCTGATCGTCAACCGACGTTTTGTCTGCGTTCATGATATACCCTTCACCCATATTGAGGTTCATTTTACTCTCCCTTATTTATGAAACCGCCGGAAGAGAACAAAGAACGTCCCCCGGACAGCCGTGAAGTGATTTCTCTAGTTAAATTTCTGTCAGTAAGAGGCGTATTCGTTTCTTCTTCGAACGATGTTGCTGCTGCCTCTTTTAATTCACCTGCAGCAAGTTCACCTAAATCATAAGCAGTCTCACCTACTGCAGTAGCTATGCCTACAGGAGCAACAGCTTCTTCTGTTCCTGCGAGTGCCATCGCCATAGTAGGAGTAAGACCGTACCTGTCTTGAAGTTCCTGCACCCGTGCCGGTAGCATTGCTACTCCTACGGCGGGGGCTGCTTTTGCAGCACCGGATGCAAGAATGCCTGCTGCAGTCGCAGCCGCGCCAGCGACCTTTTTACCTGTGCCGCCGCCCTTCGGTTTGTCCGGATCGTCGGGGGGAGTTTCAGCCTCCGGTGCGGGTAGAGCCTTCTGCGCGTTATCTTCGTCTATGGCCTCATTCAGTGCTTCGAACACTTCATCCATAGTCATCTCTTTGACAGGGCCACGTCCTGTTACGTCAGTAACTTCGCCCTCAATGACTTCGCCTGCCGCACTGAACGGAGAGGGCAGAACAGCGATAGCTTCGCTTGCCTCTATCAGAGGTGTCACGTTGTTAAATTTAAGCACGTCAGCCAAGGGTCCACTACGCAGAGCGCTTGAAGGGATTTGACTTTGACCTTTTGCATCGATGTAGGCTTGTACGATATCTTGATCGGGAGCAAAAATTTCACCCTGCGGCAGTCCCGCAGCCTTGCCAAGCTGCTCCCAGTAGTATGTGCCAACGCCCATGACGGGCTTAAACTGTTCCGGAGAGTATATGCCCGGAGCCATAGATGCGTAAATTGCTTGTGCGCCTGCCTGTTCTTTAATAGGACGGCCTACTGCTCGTCCGGCTTCGACAAGACTATAGTTCTTGAAGAAGGCTGCGGTAGCAAATATACGACGCAGGTCGTACGCTGATGTAAGCCTGTTGATACCTTTTCCTGTTTCGTTGTCGAACAGGATGCCATCAACTTCGCCTATATTCTGCAACACTTTAGTGATCTTGCCGTTCGGGATAGGCTTACCGTTCGGACCAAGAAACATCACGTCCGGAACATTTTCTCCGATAGCAAGGTTAGACTGCATCTGAGAAGCGACAAATCCTGTCACGTATGGATTTGCCGGAATATTGATAGGCGCATTCATTTTAGTGAGTGCAGGAGGGATGAATATTCCCGGAGAAACGCTTCCTTCTTTTGCAGCGTGTAACGCGGTTGCAGGCATCTGTGTTACTTCGCCCGGACGAAAGCCTAGATACATATTCGCAAAGATAGCCCGGACAACGTGCGCTTCATCCGGATTAGCTGCAGCGTAATCTAGCAGCTTCACTTGGAATTCGCCCATCTTAGTGGGATCGAAGCTGATTTTAGCTGATCTCGCAGGCGCTTTATCCGGACGAATGACGGTTTCACTTAGGGCAGGAACACCGCCGGAGTCTGCGTATTTGCCTAGTTTCTTCTGAACTTTTAGCTGATGCGCTACGTTCTTTTCGATATTCCTTACGTGACTTAGGGCTTTGTTCTTTTTGTTTACAGAACTTTCGGGATCATCAAACAATACAGTAAGCGGATTAGACGCCATGCCCTGCTGATCTAGTTCTAAGGCACTTTCGATAAATTCAATTACAGGCTGTTCTTTATACTTTGCAAAGGCAGGATGATTGAAGGTAGTACGCATAGCACTGCCTGCACCTGCACTCATTCCCGATTTTTCAACATACAATTCAACGAGACGGCCCAGAGTCATCGTATCCGGATCGAAACCCATTTCCAAAATTTTAGATGTAGAGCCGCCTGCGGGTGCCATTGATTAGTATCCGAATACTTCGTCTTGAACTTGATATACTTGGTTCTTGATCGCACCAAGCTGTTGATGTATAGATGCGTATCCGCTCATTCGTGTCATCATCATGTAGCGAAGAGCGTCGTAGGCATGATCTTCAGCCTTAGTGTCTACGTCTTCACTGTTTGTTTTAGACAGGGGTATGCCTGCCATTTGTTTGATGATGTTTGTACACGTAGAGAACATACGCAAACGGGGTTCACCGCTGTACGGCTCTTTTGCTAGCCGACGATGAACTTCCATCTTTCCTTGAATTCTATTTCTATCGGAAGGCGTCCAACGCACTCCCTGTCTCATCATCACTTCTGCTATCGATGGGCCGAAGCCTGTCTTATTCCAGCACGACGAGTCCAAAACAGTGTAGTGAGGTAGCGGGTCGAGTTGTTCCGCTTCTAGTATTTTATCCGCCAGTTCTTCTGCTGTCAAGTGTTTTTGATATAATTCTCTGTATATCCAAATATTATTGTCCCAATCAATTGCACCCCACAAAACGCAGGACGGTGCAGCGTAGCCATAATCCGCTGCGCGGATGCGCGGCCAGTTAGTTGGCAGATCGAATGGTTCGACCACGTGCCGCGATCTTGAGAATTCGGGGAAGGCCGCTCCCTCCGCCACGTCCCAATCCCCTTCAAGAAGTCTCTTCCGTTCGACTTCCGGGAGCGATCTGAGCATAGCCTCGTACTGGCCGTCTGCTAACAGATAGGGATTGTCGGTCAACCGCGCTGGAACAAACTTACGGAAGAAGAGCGGCTGACCTGCTTTCTCGTGACCGTCGGGCCACAGGTATTCTTTTCCAGTGTCTATATCGAAGGCAGGAAAAGGCTCGTTTGGTTCGATGTCATCGATATAGGTCTTCTTGACCCACCAACCACCCACTCCTCCGGGGTTGGCTGTGCAGCGCATGTACAGGTGTTGCTGGAGTTCACGATCAGTAGAACGAAGGCGAGAACGCAGATAGTCCCAAACGTAGGGTGTAGGATACTGCGTAATCTCATCGATACCAATCCAGTTAAACGCCTGTCCTTGGAAACGAGTGACGTCCTTGTCTCTGTCTAGATACGTAAACCAAATCGTAGCGCCGGACGGGAAGACCCACGTGGACTTAGACTCACGAAACTTCGCACCCGGAAATGCCTTGACATATAACTGACGCGACTTGTCGATCAGTTCGGTCAGTTCGTCGAGAGTACGCCTAAGAAGAAGCCCACGATGATTAGGGTTGTGACAGAAGCGCAGAGGATCGGCCAAGAGAGCGAAAGATTTACCGCCCCCGGCAGCGCCACCGTAGAGAACATCTCTTTCACTCGCGCTAAGAAAGTCTGTCTGAGGGCCGTCATTCGGCTGAAATACAACTTCACTCTCTCCGACAAGATCGCTGACTGCGCTTGGTAGAACATCCAAATCCCCAAGATCGACTGTGGCAGAGTCAGTGCCCTGCAGCGCTTTCTCA
>Ga0187218_1000291_pt1 | contig 15265 bp, 19 predicted proteins | sample 14SPOviralmetaG_FD_130167 | JGI IMG/M metagenome (GOLD analysis project Ga0187218, IMG submission 130167) | Marine viral communities from the oligotrophic San Pedro Time Series (SPOT) site, San Pedro Channel, CA, USA - 14 SPOT_SRF_2010-08-11... | ecosystem: Environmental > Aquatic > Marine >...
ACAGGAGTTGCATTTTCTAAACTTTTTGATTTGACCATTCAATGCTGACCCTCCACGGGCGCAAAGAAGGTAGCAATCAAACCTTTTTCTTTATCAAGCATGTGTGCGGCTAATCCAGCCTTGCTGGTAGTGTAACCTTGTCGTGCATGGTATCGGTCATGCCCTGCAAGTGAAGGCAACTGAATAATCAAACAGCCTCCGGTTTCAAGAACCTTCCTGTGATGCAAATGACCATGGAACCAAGCATGGTGTTCACACTCGCCCCACAACTTTCGCTGTTCGTTGCTCATCAACTCAACAAGGTTTTTTGCTCCGTCGCCGTGAATAAAGCCCAAGAGGTTGTTTCCATACTGAACATATTGGCGAGTAGATGGACTAACCATGACTTCACAGTCATCAACATTTTCATAGCAAGCAGAAAGATACATCATGAGTGCGATTGCACTCATACGGTCATGGTTTCCGGGCATGAACACTACTTTGACGGGAGCAACCTGTCTTAGCAAATCAATGTGTTCTCGTGCCAGTTGGCAACCGGTCATAAGGATTTCAGCAGGGCTTCCGCACATGTCTTGTGGTGTGCCTTTGGTTGTTGTTCCAGCGTCGGTATCAACATGGAACCAATCGCTACCAGTAGCCAAAATGATTTGTTCGGGGCGGGATGGAAGACGACAAATCAACTCTTCGGTTTTTTCCATCAATCGGCCCTTTGCCTCTTCAAAGTTATAAGTTTCTCCGACTTCATCAACCCACCCGTATTTACCCCAATGAAAATCAGTTGGGCTTATCACGAGTGAGTATTCTGTTTCATCTTCAACCATTGTCAATTGTTTGACATCGGAAGGCTTGTCTTTGAGTAGTTGCTTAAACTCGTTAAGAACATAGGTGTTAAACATGTCATATTTTTCTGCCGAATTTTCAATCTCCTTCCACTTTCTTCGTTCAAACTTCTCGTGTAGTAAATGCTTTTTCTTTAACACTAAATCTTCAACAAGTTGTTCAACATCGGTAGTTGCGATTTCTTCATCGGTGTAGGGCGACATGTCGTGAGTCCAACCGTGGCGTCGTCGGTATTCGTCAAACCATGCACGAGGAATACCAAAGTCGCGTGTGACTTCATTCATAGAAGCGGCTTTTCCAACCATGTTTGAGTATGCTTCTTTCATGGCTCGGTGCTTATCACCGCCAACAGAAACCATTTGGTCTGCGATTGAAAGGTATGTGTAGTAAGTGTCGTTGATACTGTCATAGTGGTATGACTTATTGACATCAGCGAATTCCTGTTTTATTTCGTTTGAAACGGGTTTTTCATTTCTTTTCCACCGGTAAATTGACATCTCCCAACCCTTTACCGATTTTGTGGAGTCAAGTTTATGCAAACGGCGAGCATTCTCAATGTTGCTCAAGGTGTTGTCGTATTGTTGAGAAATAAGGTCATATCCATATTCCGGTTGCGCTCTCATATCTAAACGCACTACTGGACCCTTTATGAAGGTTTATCTTTCTGTTAATTCAAAACCAACAAAAAAAATAAAACGATAGACTGCAAGCATATTTCTTAATTGTTTTATTGTTTCATAGGTATGTATAGGGCCAGTGCTTATTGTTGTTACAACTTCTTCTTACCCATCTATGAAACAAAAAAAGAATTAGCAAAAAAGCACCACATCTCTGCATTTATTCTTTTTGTGAAAAAATAATCAACAAAAACAAAAAATTCGCTACATTGATAAAACACGCAACATGTCCTCTTGAACATGGGTTTCTTTGATAGGTTCCGTCGGACCGCCGTGGCGCAGGAAATACCGGTGCAGCGAGTTGGTTCAAATGTTTCCCTCAGCGTAGCCGCCGGTCTCCCTAATATCTTTGAAGATACTGAAAAATTCCAAAACGATACCAATTTCAAAAATAAGTTTGACCTTTACGATAATATGGTCAAATTTGACCCGGAATTGAACGGTGGTGTTCGCAGTGTTTCTCTTACGGCAAACAACTACCGAATTGACTACACAAAGGCAAAAAACTCTGCAATCCGTAATGCTATTTCGGAAATGGTTGAAAGTGTGGACTTTGACGATTTTCTCATCAATTCACTTCGTAACCTACAAGTGTATGGTAATGACATCAACAAGTTGGTTGGAAGAACCGGAGTCGGCATAACAGCAATCCAAAGCCTTCCTATCCGACAAATCACAATCGTTGACAATCGTGGAGCCAATGGTCTGCCATTTACGGCAGACGAAAACAGCCCTATTATGAGCAACGACTTTTACATTCTCCGTGAACAGGGAATTGACCAAATGGTTTTCCCCCGAAGTGAAATTGTTCACTTGCGAACAGAGTATAAGTCAAACTGGTTTGAGGATAGCAAACTACGACAGTCGTATGGTGTGTGGGGTCAATCTCGTTTTTCGTCGCTTGAGCAGGTTATCCGTGTAAAATACAACAGTATGAACAACCGTATCGCCCTTGAGGATAGCATGACCAAGCAATTTATCACTATTGACAAAACAGCCATTGAACATATTGCTGACCCCGACGAACAAGCAGAGCGTTTAGGAATCATTATGGATGAAGTCGTAAAATTGTTTGAAGGCTTGCGTGGAGACCAAATGCCAATTCTGCCATCCTATGTCGCTTTGCACCATGTTGACCTCAACAACACCATCCCCGACAACAGTGGCTTCCTTGACATGGTAGGGGCCAATGTAGCAGCCGTTTTGCATGTTCCTCGTGTAGCAGCAGGTCAAGAACGAGGTTCAACCTTTGCTGCCACCTACAACGCAAACATGTGGGCAAACACCGCCATAAGCCGCCTACAATCAATTGTTAAGCAGGGTGTTATGGAATTGTTTTCAAAACAACTTGAGTTGAAGGGTATCAACCATCAAATGAAAGACTTACCGGACTTTGACTTTGAACCAATCGCTGAGGAATCACCAATGGATTCTATGAAGCGTGCTGTTATGGGCTATCAAGCAGGAATCCTAACACTTAATGAGTCACTTGACATAGTGGGTATGCAACCCGCAGGTGCTGGTGAATCCCGAATTGAAAAATCTTCAAAACCAACAATGGGTGAGTTGCCCCGAACAAATGAACAAGGTGATTGAAAATGGCAAAAAACAACAAAGACAGTGTTAATGACCGAATGATTAAATACACGGCCCTTCCAGCAGTTTATCTGTGGCTTGCGGCCTCCGGTGCGGTAGTCGCCATGGGAATACTCAAGCCCGAAGTTGTTCTTGAAAACATTGAAGGGTTTATCGCCCTTATCGCAATCATCGGAGGAACGGCACAGCCAGCCTTCGCAACCATGCTTGAGTTGTGGAAGGCCGAGCAACAGACCGAAACGGAGTTGCATCCGTCGGTCATTGAGTCCCAAACTCGTGTAATGGAAAAGCGAGCCGAGTTGGAACGACAGATGGCTCTCAAAGCCCAAGAACACAAGCATACTATGGATGCCGAAGAACGCCGAGCAAAAATTGACTTGGTTCGTGAGGGTAAGGCCGTATGGAAGAAAAAGGACAAAGAGGATTGACGGTAAAAAATCTTCGTTTTTTAACTGACGGGTGGCCGCATGAGTTTGCCACAGCCCAAGAAAAGGGCTATCCCAAGGTTTTTGACCTCATGTCTTATTGGATATTACACTACGATGGCATTCCTATTGGCTACACTGGCAGTCTTGATATGGGCCACTTTATCTTTGTTGGAAACACCTTTATCCTCCCACAGTATAGGCAACATGGTTGGCATTCCTACCTTTTATCCGTAAGAAATGCTAAACTTGGACTTAGGCCTAAAATAACAGTCCTAAATCCGATTGACGGAACACACATGGCTAACCTTGTAAAAGTAGTCCAAAAGTTAGGTTATGCTCCAATAAGGTCATATAAAGATGTGCAGGATGTCATGTCACAAAACCTTTATGACGAGGTTCGCAACGAAAATCAACAATTGTGGCGAATGAATTAAAAGTCAAGTGATATGTCCGTGACTTATGCCCGATGTCCGTGACGGTGAATCCCGTGACGATTACATGGATAGGTGCATGGGTGACAACAAAATGAACGATGAGTTTGGAAACCCTAAACAACGAGCCGCCGTGTGCAACTCGTATTACGATGACAAAAAAGGTCAAAATGCAGAAGCAGCCGAATACCAAGGCAAAAAAGTCACGCTCAACAAACCATTCCGAACACAAGGCGGAAAAAAGAAGTTTGCTGTTTATGTTCAAAACTCAAGCGGTCGTGTGGTAATTGTTCGCTTTGGTGACCCCAACATGGAAATCAAGCGAGACGACCCTAAGCGACGAAAGGCTTTCCGTGACCGCCACAACTGTGATACTGCAACTGATAAAACAACTCCCCGATATTGGTCATGTCGTCAATGGCGTGGCGGTAAAAAGGTTGAAGCAAGCGAAGATGAATACTTGCTTTACGACGAATGGATGCAAAACGAAGGTGAGATTATGAAAGAATATGAACAAATTATTGAAGGCGAAGAAGTTATTGAGGCAAAAGAAGGTGGGTGTGGATGTGGATGCACAGAAGCCGTTGAAGCCAAGATGATTCGCCGTGATGTGTTTGATAATCCCGCAGAAGCCATGAACCGAGCAAAAGAAATGGGTCTTGATGGTATTCATTCCCATGATGAAGACGGAAAAACTGTCTTTATGCCCGGTAAAACCCATGAAGAATACATGAGCAAAAACAGCGGTCGTGATGTTGAACCCAAGATGGTTAGCGACAAAGAGGCTGGCTACGGCACAGATGATGAAGAAGAAAAGGTTGCTTATCATCATATGGACAAAGAAAAAATGGCGTCCTATCACACAGATGATGAAAAGAAAAAGAAAGGCATGGCCGCAGAATGTCCCGTTGGTGAAGAAATGGTTGCTGGCTCTTGTCAACCTATCAATGTAACCATGGAAGTTTCAGTTGAATCTATTAGTGCAACTGTGGAAGCATCCACAGGTAATACTATTATGGAAATAAAAGGTGTCGCTTTCCATGAAGGATTTAACAAAAACAAGTGGGCTTTGACAAAGCGTGGCGCAGAAGCCGCCGTCAAACAAATGTTTGGAGCAGACTTGACTCTTAATCATCCCAAGGCTAAAGCCGTTGGATTTGAACGCAACACCGATGGTGGCGTCAACGAAGCCAATGTTGGTATTGTTGCCTCAGCCGAATTGAAAGACAAGGGCCAAGATGGATATGATGTGCGATATGTTGCTCATGTTCAACGAAGTGAATTGTTTGAGGCTTTGGAATCCGGCATGTGGTTGAAACCCGATTATGGTGTTTCAATCGGTGGCTACGGTGTTCCTATCTCGGCTAATGAAAAAGGTATGGTCTTTGATATGGACTTTACCTTTGACCATCTTGCCATCGTTCACAAGCCAGCATATCCAAGGGCAAACATTGAAACAGCAACTAAAATGGACGAGACTGTGGAGGCAAAACACGGTGGTCAGCATGGTCGTCCCGGAAAAAACGACCCCCGCAAAACTCCGGCCAAACCAAGCGAGCGACGACGAGGTTCAAAGAAAAACCCACCCGGTTCCGCCAAGAAACCTAACAAGTCAATTGTTGTCTCCCCTGCAACTCGCAAGACCATTAGCAACAAAATGTCGGAACATAACAAGAAAAAGAAAGGAAGCCGAGCATCTATGGGCGCACTTCTTACTGTTTTCCGTCGTGGTGCTGGTGCTTTCTCCACAAGCCATGCCCCTAACATGTCAAGGAACGGTTGGGGCATCGCAAGAGTCAACGCTTTCCTATACCTACTACGGAATGGTCGGCCTTCTAACCCCAACTACAAGCAAGACAATGACTTACTACCCAAAGGACATCCAAGGGCAAAACGAACAGCAAGTGTGGAAGAAACCTTGATAAGTCAGACCGCATCTTGGGCAGAATACCGAAAGGGGAACGAAACCATGTCCGAAGAACATATCGTTGAAGAAAACGCTCAAGCGAGCGAGATGGAAGCACTACAAGCAGAATTGGTCCTTGCTCGTGCCGAGTTGGAAAACATGCGTGCCATGGAAGCAGCAAAGCACGAAGAAGCACGCCTTTCCCTTGTGGAAGCAGCAACCAAACTTGGAATGAAGGGACACGACGACCTTTCCTCCGACACTCTTGAATCAATCATTGCATCTTGGGAAGCATCCCATCCTGCTGAACCTGTGGTTGAGATGAAGCCAGCCGAACCTGCTGTCGCTTCCGAGACTTCTTCCCCCGAACCTGTTTCCGAGGCAGTTGTCGCAAACTACCTTAACGGAAAAATTATTGAAACTCCCGAAACCCTATACTCCCAAGCATGGAACGCTTGGGCTGGTGCTTGGAACAAGACCCTATCAGGGTCTGAGAACAACGATGAGCGAATTCGCGCTCCAAAATACAACGAAATTTGAGGTGAAAAAATATGGTAGCATTTTCAGCAAACGACCCACGAAACGCAATTTTGAAAGACGCAAACACCGTTAGCGGTGTTGGTATTCTTCTCGCAAAAGACGGAACAGCAAACAAGGTTCAACTTGGAGCCGCAACAGATGTGCCTTTGGGCGTTTCTGCTGGCGAATCCAGCCGAGATGCCGACCTCGTGCTTGAAACCACGGGTGCTACGGTGTCTTACTTCCCAATGGGCGGAGTCCACATGGTTGCCGCCCTCGCAGAAACTTATACTACCGGACAACTCGTGTATCTTAAGGGTGCAGGAAGAGTTGGAGGAACGGCTGGCTCCGATAAGTTGGTTGGAGTCTATGTCGGTGAAGGAGAAGTTGTTGGCACTGCTGGCGACCTTATTCCTGTGAACACGAGTCAATGTGCAACTGCTTGATGAAAAAAAGGAAGTGAAAAAATGAACAAATCCCTACACGAAATTATGAACGCCTCTGCTGCTGCTGGTCCATTCGGAACCGGTGATGCAGTCCTTGAACAAACTCTCCGAGACTTTATCCAACTACAATCCACCCGGATTGCTATTGGAACACAAGTTGTTGGAACCCGAACCGTCCCTTGGCTTGAATTCAAGTGGTATACGGGAGTCCAAGGAACCTTTTCCTACCCACTGGACGACGCCGCAACTGTTGACCCCACCAAGATTGGAACCAGCAACTACACTGTGAAGTTGCAGAAGGGTCAAGGTCGCTGTGTTTTCCTTGACACTGTGCGCCTCCGTGGTGAATCCTTTGAGAACATTGACCGACAGCAACTTGCTATCGTCCGTGGTCGTGCTGATGTCATTGACAACAACATCCTATCCACCCTTCACGGTGGTGCAGGACAGACCCAAGCCGCAACCGCTACCTTCGGTAGTGCTTCGGCTGACGAAGAATCGGACTTGCTCGCAACGATGGATAAAATCTTCGCTAATGGCCGTGTGTCGGGCGATGAACCAATGGCTCTTATCCTCCCTGCCTCAACCCGAAGTGCTTTGCTCAACACACAACTTTACGGAAATGTCGTGGAAAGCCTCGCTGACCACATGAAGCGAATCGCCAACATGAGCATTTACTACACCCGAGACTACACGGGCGGTAAGTCGCTTCTCCCAACCGATTCAACCGGTGCTATTGAGGACGATGCACTTCTGCTCATCCCCGGTGCTGAAACGGCTGAATTCTTCACCTACAACGGTGCTGGCTACCAAGAGACTGAATTGACTCGCCTTCCGGGTGTTGGCTTTGACTGGCTCTTGACTGGCTACATGGGAAGCGTGGTCCACCAGCACCAAGACGGTGCAGGGGCCGGAACCTCAAACCGTATTGCCAAGATTACAGGCGTCATTTGAGGTGATTTACTTGGCACAAAACCGCAAATTCCAAGACTTTGTTGAAACAAAGTATCTTGCTGACGATGCCGTGACCAACGCAAAAACTGACGGTGCTGCTGACAAGTATCTTGAGGCTGTCTATGACTTCGCAGTTGATGGAGGAGCCGTTGGTGCTGTTCCTATGAAAGACACCAGTGGACAACCAATTCAAATCCCCGACAAAGCAATTGTGATTTCTTCACACATTGAGATTGAAGCGGCTGTCACTTCAAGCGGCTCCGCTACTGTGGCATTCGGTTTGATTGGAAACAGTGATGCTTTCAAAGGCGCTACTGGCAAGGCTTCCTTGACCTTGGATGCTGTGTTCGCAGGAAGCAACGACCTTCCCTTGAAGATGGCTGCTCCTACCCCCGTCGCTGTGACAATCGCAACTGCCGCTCTTACGGCTGGCAAGATTCGTCTTTTCATCAAATACATTGAAGGCAACTGAGGTTGATTCTTCATGCTTGAAGAATGGACCGACAAAAACGGTGATATTTACCGTTGGGATGCCGATTCAAACCGATACCTTCTGCAAAAGAAGGCAAAAGCACCTGCTAAGAAAAAGACCAGTAAAGCAAAGAAGGAGAAGAAGGCATGAGCGAGCGTGCAAAATTAGTAAAACAACTCAACAAAAAAGGAATTCAAGTCCCCAAAGGTGCTAAGGTAGCAGACCTTAAACACCGTCTTGAATATTGGTTATCATCAAACGGTTGGCTTGTCCGATTGGCGAAACCTGCATCTCGTAAGCCCAATAACCCCATTTCTTTGATAACAACCAAAGACACTGTTTGGATTCCTGACAGTCTTATGGCAAAACAAATTATTGAGACTAAATTGGTTTTCGTTCTTGGCAGAACACCAATTGCACCAAAAGGTATTGAAGTCATTGATGTTCCCAAAGATTTTAACGACAAGTGGCCTGTAAATCAATTGGGTGAAGAAGAATGACTGTCACAACTGACAACATTCGGGATTTGCTAAACAGACCACGAGGCTTGAACGACGCAACCATAACTGAATATATCAGTATGCGAACAGAACAAGTCAACAAATCTGCCCGCAACAATGCGTTTCTCGCAGAAGATTCAACAAATGTTGTTACGACAGCGCAAAAAGAATCAGCAATTAAGGCTTTGGTGTGTGCCGATTGTTTGCAGGTTATGATTGATACAATTCCTTCCTATGTCAACGAGAACGAGCGAAAACAGCAAGACATACGATTAACCGCACAAATGCGGGGATTTATGAAGCGTGGAGAAGAAATGCTTGCTCTTGTCTCGGAGGTTGGCGGAACGGCTGTAAAGTTTAGCCAAACCAAGACGAGGCTCTAAACATGACTAATTATCAATGGGTCGGTGCTTCTTCCACGCTCGCAAGCACAGCAGCGAATTGGAATCCAAGCGGAACGCCAGCCGCAGGTGATGTTATCATCTTTGACAATTTGGGACAGCAAAATTGTGTGTGGGATATAGTCTTGCCAGCCACAGCCTTTTCTGTTGATGAAATTATCCTTGAATCCTCTTTTGCACACACCCTTACTATGGGTGTCAATATGAGAGTCAAGGGTTTGTTTCTCAATAAAACTATTGTTCCGAGTGCTGGAAATAAAATTATTTTTCAACACGGGGCATCCCCTAACTTTTTTGGCTCTTACAAAACATACAACGAACGATTTGTGTTAATTGGTGATAGCGGAAACGCCACAGGTATTACCTTTGAAATGACTGGTTTATCCACTCCTGTCACAAAGTTTGACGATGGCCCACATCCAATAGTGGTTATCGGGGGTGGTCAGTTTGCACCGGATTATGTCGCACCAACGGGAACAAGTGGTAAAGCCACCTTTGATTCCTTTACCGTTTCCACATCAACAAATTTTTCACCCGATGGTGATTTAGTGGATAACGACAGGCTCAAAGTTTTTTCTTTTACTGCATTTTCTATTGCCAGCACGAGTATTGACTTCGGCCTTTCAACAACGGAATTTACCGCCACAACCAGTGGGTTTCATATTCCAACAGCAGGGGCAAGTAGTATGCCAACTGGATTCATAGATGCTTATTACCGAAAAATTGTCTTAAATGCAAATACCGCAGGTGATAAAATTTTGATGAGCGATAACACCTATATTTCCGTTGAAGAATTTGAAATTAACGATGGCGTAGTTTTGAAAGGACCGGTAGCCGCCGATGACCAAGGAGCCGATATTCGTTCAATGAAAACCCCAAAGGTAAGGGGAACATGGTCTTTTAGTCAAATCTCTCCGGGGATTTACCGAAGCCCACGAAACGCTTCGGGACCGATGCCCAAGGTTAATGGAAACTTTCACATTACGGGAAAATTAGATGTGGACGGATTGATTGACCCAACAGGACTTGAATTAAATCCACAATCCAGCAATCCCGGCGGCGTCACCGCAAACACGCTATGGTTGAACAGCACCGACAGCAACAAGTTGTATCTCGGCTCAAGCGAAGTTAGCGGTAGCGGAGCGCAAGGACCGGCGGGACCACAAGGCCCACAAGGAGCAACGGGACCAGCCGGTGCTGATGGAGCAGACGGCTCCGATGGTGCGGCAGGTGCAACCGGACCGACAGGGCCAGCAGGTCCAGCAGGTGCAGATGGAAATACGATTAACATTTCAGCCTTAACTGCTAACACGGCAATTGCTGACGCAGACTTGCTTTTGCTTGACGATGGGGCAAACGGAACAAACCGCAAAATCACCTTTACCGAGGTCAAGGAGTGGATTCGGGGTGAGGGTATCAAGGTTGGCCGAAATGGTGGCGTGAACCAACTTCGCATTCGTGATTCAAGGGACGATGGAGATGTTCCACCTGCTGATTTTCAAGATAAAGCCGTGTCGTTTGACTTCACCGACGACATAACAGGCTCCCCAACCTCTTGGGATTCTGTTATGACCATGAAAGGCTGGTCGGACAGTTATAGAGCATGGCAGATATTTTCCGACGCTTCAACCTCTTCTCGTAGTGTGGATGAAACGCCGTTGTTCTTCCGTAGCGGAGAGGGCGATGTTCAAGCGACATGGGGAGAAATCAAGGAAATTCTTACCTTCCCCGGAACAGCCCCACGCGTTGATGGCGCAACTAACCAAATCCTGCAAACGGACGGGGCTGGAACCCTTTCATGGGTGGACTTACCTGCTGGCGGAGGAACGCCATCGGGTGCGGCTGGCTCTATCCAATTTAGCGACGGCTCGGCTTTTGATTCGGACGATGCAAACCTGCATTGGGATGATGCAAACAACCGTTTGGGTATCGGCACGAATACGCCCGGAAACACCATTCATGCTGTTGGCACAGGCAACTTCCCATTCCGATTTCAAGGAAACGGGGGAAATCTCCGTATAAACAATTTTGGTCACCTTCAAATTCAAAACGATAACTCAACCCCAGTTGATGGGACGACAATTGACGCCCCACTATTTCAAATCGGACAGCGAGACGCAGGACAATTAGACATAGCATTTGGCAACTTAGCAGGCAACCACTTGGTTGCGGCTTCGGATTCTTTGCTTACGCTCAAGCGAGCCTCCAATAGCGCATCGGGAGCGAAGCAAATCGGCTTCTTAGGGGCTACGCCGGTAGCACAACAGAGCGTAGTGGACCCCGCAGCAGCAGGTTTCAATCCGGTTGGTGCAAGTGTCAACGAAGTAGCATTACAAACAAGCCTTGATTCAATTATAGCGGCATTACAGGCTCTTGGATTATTTGCATGAGGTGAAAACATGGATAAATGGCTTGATGAATATGTGGAAAAAGTGATGAAACAACAAATTGTGACGAACAGTATTTTTAAGAAAAAGGTGAAAAAAAATGAGTAAAAGAAAAGGAAAAATTGTGTATCAGCCACCGGAAAGGTGCTACACTAATGTGAACATTGAAGAGACACCGCATGGCTACAAGATTTATCGGATAGGAGAATCGCGTCATTTCACTGTTATTCCTCTATCCTGTGCAAAAGAAGTGCTTTACAAAGGAGATTGAAAATATGGAAATTGAAACAATGCTGCTCATAGCAACTGCTATTTTGGTTGATTTACTAATTCTTGCTGCTGCCGGAAAGTGGTTGCTTGGAAAGTGGAAGGAAATGAAAGCCGACGGCAAAGTCACACTTGATGAAGTCCTTGATGTTGCTGACGAAGTGGTTGATAAGGTCAAAGAAACAATTGACAAGTTGGAAGGCGAAGAAGAATGACACCCGATGAGCGAATAGATTCGCTGGAAGAAAGAACCCGTTTGCTTGAGCAAGCCGTTCTTGAATTGTCCACCATGGCAAAGTATCTCAAATATGCCGCTATCGCTCTGTTCGCTTCCCTTGGTGTTGATGTGCAGGGTGTGATGTGATATGTCCTACGCCGAAACAACCGATGTTGGCTCCCGTCTTGCTCTTGATAGCGCACAAAGACAGCGAGCAAATAACCGACTAATCAGCGTGCTTCGCCGTGCTGGTATTGATATTGACCAAATGTTTCGTGACTACGGAAGAGATGTCCCAAGCAATTACATGGCCGAAACAACTCTTGACGGAAATGTAAGTGCGGGTGCAACAACTATTACATTGACAAGTGCAACAGGATTCTCAACTGCTGGAAATGGCAACATTAACGGTGATTCCTTTAAATGGACTGGTAAATCCTCCAACGACTTAACAGGATGCACCGGTATCTCTTTTGACCACGCAACCGGTGTTAAGGTTCAAGAGGGCGAAATGGCTCACATACTCCGTGAAATTTGTGCGGATATTGCTGCTTCCTACTATCTTGAAGATGAAGCCGTTTTTCAAACCGCCAACAACGATGGGTCGGTGCGTGCCAACTACCTAAGAGAGCGTGGATTTGATAACCTTCACCGATTGGCTCACTTGGGGAGTGTTGACTAATGCGTGGCCTCCACATTGAACCAATGACAAAGGTTACAACAGGCGGTGGTGGTTCAACCCGTATTCGTGTTGATACACGAGAGTTTAATATGGCTATGCGCGATGCTGAAAAGGTTATCGCAGATGCTATGTTTAGGGGTTCGGGAAGGGCTTTTGACTAAACAAAAAGAGAAACCGATAGATACTTGCGTTCCTTGACATTTCAAACCCCACAGGCAAAAAAAGTCGCTAACTCCTTGGATTACAGCAAAGGGGCGGAAAGAAAAGCAGAAATCCGTGGCGATGAAATTACATTGGAAGCCATGTTCGGTAGCCGTGGACCAAGAATCCACGGTGGAGAAATCGGCTTCGGTGTTCATACGAGTCCCGACGACAATGGTGGCACATTTAACATTGGTCAAGCCGTTGAAGAAGGCATAAATCCAAGAACATTTTCTTTCAAAGCAAGTCCCGGTGCAAAAGAACATGGTCGTCAAATTGGACGAGCCAAGGGACCGACAGCATGGTATGGAAAAGGTGGTAGTGCTGATTTTGTAGGCATCAAGGGAACAGAATACATTTCTCATGCCTCCAACTTCTTTAATCGTATAATTAAGAAAGAAGTGGAAAGAGAGTTGGTGTTTTAATTATGGCAATAGCAACAACAGAACAGTTTTGGAATCACCGTTTGAACGGTGAAAACCCTACATCCCCTACGGGTGAAAACAATAACCCTTGGACGGCCACAGGAAGCGGCGCAAGCGAAGTGGATAAGTTTTGGGTGGTGTCGGATGCCCGATACAATGTGACGCCCACAACCAACGCTTATACGCTTTTTACGGTGCTTCAATACACCAGCACCCCAAGCAACGATGAAATCCTTATGTCTTTGGACAACGGAACAAAGAAAGTGGAGGTAAAGGCTTTTGGGACAAAAGTAAAGTTGGTTGGTGCTACGACAGTAACCAGCGTTGACCTTGACCCACTAATGGCTGAGGAAAACCCTGTGCCTCTCGCTCTCCGACTAACACTTGATGCTTCGGGCAACGCTCGTCTGTATCTGCGTGAAATGATTGAGGACGACGACGCACAAACGGTCTATCTATCGGTTGCTGGCGCATCCGGCTCAAGCCGAAACATCGCTTGGGGAAACAATAGCGGAACCATCAAGTGGGCCTCGGTATATGCAACTGACATGGGTGCTTTTTCCCCGCTTGAGTTGGCCCCCTCCGACTTGGCTACTGACACCCTGCTTCGTATGGGCTTATCCATCGTTGAAAACTTACGGAATAGCCGCAGGGCGCACCTAAAAACTCATCTTGACGCTGGCTCAATCCGATACGGTTATGACATCTCACAGGAAATGCTTACTCGTAGCATCCCACCATTTATTCATGTGTTGTTGCGTGGGCTTGGTTCACCGACCTTTGCCGCCCTCGGTGGTGGACGCATTGACCAAGAATACGATGTTCTCATCTATGTGACTACTCGTGGAACCACTTACGAGGACGCATACCGTTTGGGGTTGAACATTGTCGGGGAATGTTTTGACGAGTTATATACGACAACAGGTTTGAACGGAACAACGGACAGTCTTTTTGAATACGATTTACAATTGCAGTCTCGCATGGATGACGAGGTCACGATTTGCACACATTTGCTAACACTGACCTACATGCGTCGTTTGAATATGCGACACCGATGAAACGCTTAAATATCAACCCATTGGTAGTCTAAACACCGAGAAGGTGATACCATGAGCGGATTCAACAACCGATATGTAGGGATTGTTAAAGAAACAACCTACGGAACAGACCCAACAAGCGGATATGTTTTTGGAGAAGTTGACGACGAGTCCATCAAACACACTTACGAAGTGATGCAACGCACAGACATGAGCCGATACGGAACGGCCAAGTCCAACACGGGCAAGGAGTTTTCCGAAGGCGATATTAACATGGCTATGCTCGCTGACAACTTTTTGGGAACGGTTTTGACTGGACTTTTCCCAACCGACACGGTGACTGGCTCAAGCCCAACTTACAGCCACACTTTCACCGAAGCCGGAACAGACCGCTCATTTACGATGCTTGTTGGTCGTGAAGAAAAAGAACACACCTACACGGGCATTGCTGTTGATAGCATGTCCGTGAGCGCAAACATCAACGAATACGCTATGATTTCTGCTTCTTTTATGGGTAAAGCAGAAAGCGGACTTGCTACTATTGGTGCATCCAGTCCATCCTTCAACACCAACGACCCTCTTTACTTCGCTGACGCAAAGGTTTTCTTCAATGGAGACGCTACCGCTTCTAACCTTGTGAAGTCCATCTCCTTTGACATCAACATGAACCGTGATGGAGACAACGCTTGTGGTCTTGGCGATGCAACCTACACCCGCCTTCCTCCGTTCCAACGCCGTGAAATTTCCGGAAGCATTGAGTTTAACAAGATTATTCACACCGCCGTTGAAAGTGAGCCGACATACGCTGAATTGACAGCCGCAGACGGTTTGGAATTAAGCGGAAGCGGCGTTGAATTGAAGGTTCAGTTTGGCGACGAA
>Ga0187218_1000301_pt1 | contig 15046 bp, 10 predicted proteins | sample 14SPOviralmetaG_FD_130167 | JGI IMG/M metagenome (GOLD analysis project Ga0187218, IMG submission 130167) | Marine viral communities from the oligotrophic San Pedro Time Series (SPOT) site, San Pedro Channel, CA, USA - 14 SPOT_SRF_2010-08-11... | ecosystem: Environmental > Aquatic > Marine >...
GCAGTATATCTAGGGTATATATTTTCTGTTAGATTTAAATTAACTTCATCACCTACATTTATGTTGTTGTTTTTACAATAACCTCCGGGTAATTCTAAAACATTATTTGCTTTTCCAGAATATTTTTATAATGAATATCTTTCAAAATTAGATAATAATTGTGAAATAAAAGAAATAAGATTATTCTCAAAAGATTGGTGGTTAAATATTTTAACAGAAGGAGGAGCAGCAGGACATATGGCTCATCCTTTTAATTTATCAAATGTAAATGATGGTAAATCTTTATTAGATATCTTTAAAAAAGCTGCAGATTCATTAGAAACAACTCCAGGATCAATAAAAATAGATGGTGTAAATAGTTCTATTCGTTTAATAGATTTAAATGGTAAAAAACAATTTGCAATGGATAGAGGTTCTAAAATGCCTCTTGATATAAAAGGTGTTACAAAAAATGATTTAAAAGACAGATTTAAAAAGAAAGATGGTAGTATACACGGAATGATAGCTGCGGGGGGAGAAGTATTAGACATGTTTAACGAAGCTTTACCTTCTCTTGAAGGGGATTTAAGAAAATTAGGGGCTTGGGAAGATCCAAATATATTATTTAATATGGAATATGTTGAAGGAAAAACTAATGTACAAGATTATGGATCAAATTTTATAGCAATTCATGGTTTAAATAAAGTAGAAATGATAAATGAACCAAGTGCTAAAACAGGAAAAATGTTAACAAAACGTTTTTCAACTGAACTTAGTTATGATAAATCAGCATTACAATCATTGTTAGACAATTTAGCACCAATAGCTAAAAAAAGAGGATTTGAAGTGTATGGTTCAGTTCCAACAGAAATGACTAATAAACCTAATTTTAATAGTGCACTTTCTACAAATTATACTATAAAATTTAATGAAGAAGAAAAAACACAATCATTAGGGGCATGGTTAGGTGAATTAAATAACATTCCCGAAGAAGTTTTTATATTTATGAGTGGAAAAAAAGTTGGAGCTGTTTCTAAAGCTGTTTATATTGCTTTATTACAAGGAGAAAATGTAGATGAATTATTTGAAAGTGAAGAAGATAAACAATCAGCTATAGAAGGATTTACAACTTATTTAGCAACTGAAAAATTAGGAGATGAAGTACTTAAAGTATTAAATTCACCTATGGGCTCAGCTGATGAACATGAAGGAGTAGTAATAAGGGATGATAGCATAGCTAGTGTCCCCTTTAAAATAACAGGAAAATTTATATTAGGAGGAATGACTTCAGATTTTTAAAACTATGAAAAAAAAAGAACTAAAAAAAATAATAAGAGAATCAATTGAACAATTGATTAATGAAGAAATAAACTGCAAACAAGAATTTACTAATGGAGTTGAAGCTTGTTTATCTCAACACCCAGGGCCCGCAACCCCTGCTTTTGATGCGTGTTATGCTACAGTCAAGCTTAAGTATAAAAAATGCACTGGAAAGGATTGGGGTTACTATAAAACAGGACACAGAGACATTATGAAAAAAAATGAAGGAGTAGATAATACATGTAGAAATAAAGGATTTTGTTGTCAAGAAAGATATTCAAGAAAAAATACAACAGCTACTTTTCAAGATGGTGGTTGTGTTTGTCCTCAAGGAAGTATACAGACAAATTGTCCAAGAAAATAAAAGTTATGTTAAAAAAAGAATTTAAAAGAAAAGATGTAAATAGAGCTCGTAATTTAATTATGGGTAAAACTGGTGCTTCTACAGGCACACAAATTGGTTATAATAAAAAAATAGAAGATTATAAAGAAGGTGATGTTTGGACAGAAGGAAGAAAAACATGGACAATTAAAAATGGTATAAAACAAACAGTATCTAAATTAGACAAATTAAAAAAAGAAGTACTTATGCCTTTATGTTGCCCTAAATGTAGTAAAGTAATGAAAAAACGTTTAGATAAACCTAATTATAAACTTCATAAAATGTGTCATGATTGTGTTATAGATTTTGAAGCTAGTTTAAAAAACAAAGGATTATATAAAGACTATAAAAAAAATTTAATAGCAAAAAATTCTCTTAATATAGTAAATGAAATGGAGTCATATTTATTAGACGCAATAAATACATCAAACAATAATTATGTTTCTGAGGATGGTGTTATTGAAAGATGGGTAGGAGGTATTAATAAAGTAGAACTTACTAAACAAGTAAAAGAAGCTTCAAAAATACGTCGTAAACATATAGAAAAAAAACTAAATGACTAAAGAAGACATAAGAAAACTAATTCAAGACTTAATCCAAGAATACATGGGTACAGGTAGTAGTGGGGGAAATGCAGGTGATGGTAATAATATTCCTTCTCAACGTCCTTTTTATGATGATCTTGATGAATTAGAATTTTATACAAATAATGGTGCCCCATATGGGGGTGCAGAAGGACAACAAACAAGAGGAATGGAAAAAACCCAAACAGTGGGTAATCCTAATAGAACACGTTTTACAAGAATGTAATATGAATAAAATTAACTGGAAAGATTTTTTCAAAAATCGAAAAAATAGAAGAAATAAAAAGATATTAAAAGAACAAACTGCTGATGGTGGAATGTTTAATGTAGCACAAACATCAAATCCTTCTTTAGGCGGTACAACATTAACACCTGGCTCTACAGGTTTAAGTAACATAGATCAAGAACTTGTACCATCTGCTGATGCATTTCAAACCGGATTCCAACAACCCCAACTACCCCCAAGTGATGAAAAGTGGGACTATCAAGGATTTCCTCAAGCTTTTTTAGGGGGACACGCAGGATGGTTATATTATTGTGATTCTAATGGTAGTTTTCAACAAATAAAAATGGGAAATGGAGTTTGTAATACTCCAGCATGTAATCCTGGGGGAGGAGTAGCTGGTGAAGATTCCACTTCAGACGCTCAAGGATTAGCAATACAAACAGATGTTTATAATTCAAGTTGGTATTCAAATGCTGGTTATAATATTGATAATGGTAATGGAATAAACGACATCACACCTGCAGACGTTATAATGTACTGTATAGATAACCCAACTTTATCAGCAGGTATAATAGAATGTAGTAAAATAGGAGAATTTGATAATGTAACAGACGCTTCAGCTACTAAACCTTGTGGAAGTATATATTTTGGGGTTTGGGATGAAGCAGGAGTAATAACAAATAACCATACTCAGGTTTTAGAAACAGATCCTTCTTATAGACCAGCAGATCAAAATGGTAATGATTTAGCAGATATAAATGGAACTGGTGATTATATTTATTCTCCACCAAATCCTCAAGGACACGCTCAAAATGCTTGTATTGGAACTAGTGGAGCTTGTGATTCAACACATTATCTATTTGGATGTATGGAAACTCTTGGGGGAGCAGTAAATTACAGTATACTTCAAGTAGACCCAACAGGAGTAGACACAGATCCTACATCTCAACCAAATTATGATCCTACAAATTTTTCATCTTGGGTTTGGTTAATAGGAGGTGAAGGTTTTTCAGGTCATAGTTTAGATGGAAATTCAAATATATTAAACCAAGGAACAGCACAATCTACTTGGTTAACTAATTTTAGTAATGGAACAACAGGAGCAGTAGAAGGATGTGATGATGGAACAGGTACTCCAAATGCAACAGATTATGGTTGTTGTAGTTACATAGGATGTCAAGATAATAATACTACAGCAGGACCTTTACTTCCTTTAAATTATGGAGTACATACCACAGGAACAAATAATGTAAATACAAATTATGTAGGACAATATACAACTGGAATTAGTATACAAAGTCTTGTAGCAGACGGGTTATTTGGATGTGAAGATAATACTACACCAGGAATACCTGACTCAGCAAATTATGATTGTTGTGCTTATATAGGTTGTCCTGATAATGGAAAACTATCTTTAGTTTATGACCCAACTGAAGTTTATCATGATATTAATAATCCTTACACATGGTATTTTAATGCAGCAGGTACCCCACCTACAACTCACATATATGCGGGATCAAGAATTGTAGGTTGTGATACAGCAGCTATGGTAGCAGATGTAACTGGTCAAACAGCCCCAACAGGAATCCCTGATCCACTTGATCTTACTTGTTGTTGGATTGATATTTATGCTAATCAAACTGCAGGATGTATAGATCCTAACGCAACAAATGGAAATGCACTTAATGATGGTTGTGTTAATAGTTCAATTACAAACCCTAATGATCCTTTTTATGGTATAGCTGATCCTAATAATTTTAGTTGTTGTGAATATAATGGGTGTGGTAATTTTACAAACCAAAACGGAAATTGGGATTATGATGGTACTTCAGGTTACACTTATCAATATACAAATCAAGTAGCATCATTAGGAGTTTTAGATTTAGCTAGTACTACTTCTACAGATCCTGCAGGTAATTTATATGTAATAGATACATCTACAGGAAATAATTTAGCAACTAATCCACTTAAAGCAACTAATGGGGGATCTATAAATGATGATAGTTGTACATCTCCTTTATTTGGGTGTCCTCATTCATTAGCATCTAATTATAATGCAACAAATAATGGAGGATGTGAATCCCCAACAAACTCAGGTTTTTTTGAAAATATAAATGACCCAATAGATTCAACTATTTGTTGTGAATTTATAGGATGTCCTGCATCAACTGCAGACAATTATGGTCCTTTTTCAGCAGCATCATTAAATAGTAATTTACAATTTGGTAATGATACAACAGATATTTCTGGCATTTGGGAAATTGATGGAACAACAGGTACTTGGGGTTTTCTTCATGGAGCTCCACAAGCTTTTGGTTGTGATGTTGCTAATCCTTTTAATGATTTAGTTCAAAATAATGATTCCTCTTGTTGTGAAAAAGAGGGATGTGATGAGCCAACAGCTGTAAATTATGTTTGTACTGGAACAGATTGGGATTTATGGTGTAATACATCAGGACCTAGTGGTACCTTTAATGTAGTAGGAAATATTTTACATTCGGGATTAGGGATAATAACAGTAGATAGTTCAACTTGTATTACTGGTGGTTGTACTGATGATACTCAAATAACATCAGACGTTAATATGGGGGGTATGAATATGACAACAGTTACTCATTATGCAGCAGCTAATTATGATCCTACTGCACAAGCAGATTGTTCAGATGTTCCAGGAGGTAATGATTATAGTTGTTGTAAATATTATGGATGTGACGATTGGTCAGCATCTCCAACAACAGCAGCTCCAAATGCTCATAACGGGATAAACCCATCAGATAATTCAACCTGGGGTAATTTATCAACTTCAGAATATGATGGCACAGCAGGAACTTGTGAAGATGCAGCAGGAAATTCATTACCTTATTTTACACCAACAGCTTGTAATAATGCTGGAGGTACCTGGTCATACACATTTGATGGAGCAATAGTAGGGTGTGTTCCAGCTGATTATAATATAAATCAAACACAAACAGATTATAATAGTGCTTATTTAGATTCTACTTCAACCTGGTATGTTTCTGCAGCTGCTAATGATAGATGTTGTAATTATGATGGTTGTAACCAAACAACTATTTCATCAAATCAAAGCTCATATTACACGTATAATCCACACCCTTACATAGATTCATTAGTTGCAGATGATTATGGTATGATTGGGTGTGATGATCTTACTCCAGGTGTAATAGACCCACTAGATACTTCTTGTTGTCAAATACAAGGATGCAATCAACAATCAGCATATAATTTTGTTACTGCAGATGCATATGGATGTGAAGTAGCTGCTACTGGAGGGGGTATGGAATTAGATCCTAATGACATTAGTTGTTGTGAATTTATAGGATGTGGTGATGAAGAATCTTATATGTTTGGAGAAAGACAACTTCCAGGATATCCAAACTCAGTAGACAATACTTGGGGTACATTAACAACACCAGATGGAACAATAATTTATGGATATAGTGGGGCATCATTAGGATGTGGTACAGATTCTCAAGGTAACGTAGATGCAGGAGATAATAGTTGTTGTTGGTATATAGGTTGTAATGATACAAATGCCTTAAACGCGGGTACACACCATAATGGAAATCCTGACTCAACAAATAATGGATTAGTAGACATAAAATATGATGATGCATCAACATGGACAAACACAGTTACTGATCCAAACAACCCACAAACAATATGTTCTCCAGATGGAACAGCCAATGGAGCTGTTGGTACACCAAATAATGGATTTAATAATTGTTGTTGTGCTTATAAAAAAGGGTGCGCTGATCCTGTAGCTCAAGGAACAGGTATTGGAGGACAAACAGGAGGGGTATATGATCCAAGTAATGGAGGGTGTGAACCTATAACCCCACAACCATTTAATTGTACTGCTTTTGATACTTACGATCAAGGAGAAGATTCTGACATTTATAGTATATCTAATGCTAATTTTCCACAGTGGGGTAATTTAACTCTTGTAGATTATGGTTTTGAATCATTAGACCCAACAGACTCTAGTTGTTGTAGTTATCAAATGGGATGTCCTGATTCAGGAGAATGGAATCCTTATTGTGAAGAAAGTTCACCAGGAGTTTGGACACAAGCTGCTTGGTCACCATACCAACCAGGAGCTAATTGTAGTGGAGGAGTAGGAAGCTATGATGCATCACTTGGTTTTGGAGGAGGATATTTTGCACAAGGAAATATAGGATGTGATGTGAATCCTAATGATAATACCCCAGATTCTGTTGTATTACCAGGACAAGGAAATGTAGATGCCTCAGATGATTTAGCACCATGTTGTACATATGGACCAGAACCTTTAAATACATGTTGTTTAGCTTATAATCTTCCACCATTTAATCCAGGAGGAGCAGTTTCAATGGTAAATCCTAATATAAATTCGGATACAAAATTTAATGACATTAAATTTGACATACCTAATACTTCTGGAGGTAAATCTAATATAAAAGAACAAAATTTAAATGTAAATCAGGGTGGAGCTACAGCTGCCAATACAAATTTATCAGTAGCAACTGCACAGTCTGGACAGTCTGGAGCAGGAAGTCCCTCAGTTGCAGCACCAACTTATCAAAGTCCTTTTCATCCAATTCCAAATTATCCTAACCCAACAGGAGGGTGGGGATGGATTGATTTAGAACCAGGAAATCCTTATTTTTGTCCTAATCCTTATGATCCAGTAGAAAACCCAAATGGAACTTTATTAGTAAATTGTGATGATAACCAACCAGTAGACCCAAGTCACCCATGTCCTTTACCTCCTCCATCAGGTTGTCCTCCTAAAACAGGTCATCCTGGACATATGAATGTAGGACAAGTAGTGTATGTAATGAATGTGCCAGGAACATGGAATCCAGATACATGTAAATGTGATTATGAAACATTAGAACAAGCACAAGAAGATTTAGATAAAGAATTCACATTGACTCATTGTTGTGGAAATAGAGAAACAGGAGAAATAGTAGGCTATCAACAAGCAACAGGTCAATCTTGGCCAGGAGGATTCCAACTGGCCAATAATGATAATTGTTCTAATGATTTAGGCAGTGAATGGTTTTCTGTTCCTTGTGCAACAGATTGTGATAATCCTTATGAACCAAATACGCCAAGCTGGTCTACAGTAACATATGAAGATTTTAAATGTTGTTGTAATCAACCTCAATTTCAGGTTGATGTATTATCAGGAGATATCTTAGGATTACAACAATTTTCAAACATACCAGGAAATGTAATAATACCAGCAGGAACATATACTGAAGTCCATTCAGATGGTTGTGTTGGTTGTAATATAACAGTTAATCATACTTATACACCTTTAGGTAATTATGTTTCAGGAGCCCCTAATAATCCAGTACCATCTCCAAGCGATCCATTATCTTATGAATGTTGTACCCCTCAAATGTGGTCAGTATTTTATGGTTGTGTAGATCCTAATGCAGACAATTATATTTTAGGAAACAATGCATATGGAAATCCAAATTCTTGGACTAGCGGAGGAGGATCAGGTGTAGTTCCAACAGCTATTGGGTGTCCCGATATAGATGGAAATCCAGATCCTAATAATTTTTCTTGTTGTGATTATTCTACAGCAGCAGGGTGTAACGATCCACTAGCTCAAAATTATGATCCAGACCACATAGGGTGTATCCTAGGACAAACAGTAGGATCCACAGCATTAACAGGACAAGGCCAACCACAAACAGGACAAGTAGATTATAATGATCCTGCAACTTATTCATGTTGTGATTATTCACATATAGTTGGATGTACAAATAATACTCAAACATTCACTAATCCTTATGATGGAACTACTGATACCTTTATTAATTATGATGTTGATCATATGGGATGTGATGATAATGGAGATGGATTACCAGATGGAGGTCAATTTCCAGGAAACCCAAGCGACCAATGTTGTCTTCCACCAGTTTTTCAAGATCCTTGTGCACAATGGGGAGGAACAGGCGCAGTAGCTTGTGATCAAATGGAAGATTGGTTTTTTTCACAATACCCTAATGGAACAGAAACTCAGTTTTTAACTGAGAAAATGAACAATTTACATGCATATGAAACATGTTGTGCAGGACAAAGAAATAATTGTGGATTTAAAGCAACTACAATTATGGCTGGTGGTTATAAAGTCTCTAATTATAGTACAGGAGGAGGAGGTACACCGTCACCAGGATTTGGAAATGTATTTCCTCAAATGGGTTCAGTTATGCAAAATAATTATATTAACCCACATTGGCTTTGTGATTGTGGTTGGTGTGGTCCTGATCTTCATCAAACAATCTATTATCCACAAGATGATCCCCCATATGATAAAGTTTATAAGTGGTATAATGGTAAAGGATATGGTTGGAAAGAATATGTAAGTGGTGGAGGAACGGGACCTACTGGATATTGTGAGTTTGAATCTGGAAATGTTTGGTGTAGTTATGGAGGAACAGTATCTAAAAAAGTAGCAGCTCCTTCAGATGATGATAAGTTAGCTACTAAGGATTTTATGAGTAAAATAGAACCAGTAGGAACTTATGATCCAAATGAAAAAACACAAGAAGAAAAAGAATTTGAAGAAAGACAAATAAAATATAGTAGAGAAAAAAATGAATTAATTACTCAAGGTTGGATATTAGGAGATGTAGGTCCAGAAAACTACACAGATGAAGAATTAGAAAAAATTGAATTTACTCATTTATATAATGCAAATGGAGAAAAAGTTAATTTCTATAGGTTAAGAGATGATGCAAAATTAACACCAATAGAACCAATTCTTCCTGAACCAGCATTTGGAACAAATGATTTAATTGATCCAAATGATGCACCTGCTGAAACCCCAATAGAACCTACATTACCACCAACTGAGGATGAATTAAGTGAAATGGTTAAAAATGCAATAAAAGAAGTAAAGTTAGAAATTTTAAGAAAAAAAAATAGACCATAATGGATGATAAATTAATAAAAAAAATAGAAGCTATTATAATAAAAATTCTTAAAAAGGAAGGAGGGGCTTCAGGTTTAAAACCTTTAAAAAAAGCTTTAGAAAAAATAGATAAACCTAAAGGATTTAGTTTAACAAAAACTTTATCTAGAATGAAAAATGTAAAAAAACATAAAAATAGTGATTACATTTTAGTTCCTATAAATGAAAATAAAATTAATAAAAAAGATATTTTAAATATCATTAAACAAAGTATGGATGATATGAAAAACCCATCAGTACTAACAGAACATTTATATGATGTAGAAAATCTTTTTGATATAGCAGTTAATAATCCTATAGGAAATGAAATTCATCTGTATCCTCATTTAGCTAAACATATAAAACCAAAAAATTCTAATACTTATATTTCTATAAAAGAAAAATTGCAAAGAAGAACATTACTTCCTACAATAAATTATATAAAAGGTTATCCATCAAAAGAACTTAGAGAATGGACGTTAAAAAATAATTTTAAAATAGACATTAATTCTAAAAATACACTTTATAAAAATACAACTAATAAACCTACACCATTAGAAGAAATAGCAAATCTTTTTGATATTTTAGTATTATCAGAAAATGCTTACGGCCATGCTACTTTAACTTCTCAAGGACAATATGGATCTAGATTTACTAAAACAGGTAAACCACCAGGAATATGGGAACAAACAAAAGAAGATGAAGAAAAATTAGCAAATTTAGAAAACGAATTAGCTGATAAATATCAGGAAATGGAAACTGCAATATATCAAGCAGGAGAACATATAAAAGGAGGAGGTCCTGTAACAGATTCTTATGCAGATCCTATTGAAAAATTAGAAAAAGAAATAAGAGCATTAAAAGGAGAATCAAGTGATAAACCATACACTGAAGTAGTACTTTCTAGACTAGCTGGACCTAATGACGCAAAAGAATATGATAATGAAAAACATCAATTAATTATTTATCCTGGTTTAGGTTCTCTTCAGTATAAAAGTAGATCTTCTCAAGAAATAGTATTTACTCATATAGAAGGTCAACCAGCTTTTGTTAGAGCTTTTGGAATGACAAGATCATATGATGAATTAAAAAAAGTATTACCTGAACTAGGCCAAATGGGGGATTCAAGTTATTCAGGATTTATGAATGTAGGTGTAGATGATGAACCTATCCTTATGAACAGTGGAACAGCTATAGAAATGATAAAAGCTATGGTAAAAGGAAAAGAAGCAGAAGCAGGAGCACAATCAGCTTTTTATACAAGAGAACCAGGAAAAGGAGGCACTGGAGTAGATGAAGGAAATGGATATGATGGATATTTTGATGGTTATCCTGGTGGTTGGGATGCTAAACCTGATGAAAAGTTTTCAGGAGAACCTTTTCCTCAAGTAGGAGAAGAAATTGAAGAACAAGAAACTCAATCAGGACAGCCAAACCAAGCAGCAGCAAAAGGAACAGGACAAGCAGCAAAAAAAGGTCCTAAACCACCAAAACAGAAAAAACACCCTCATGATCCTGATGATTTAAAAGACGGACAAATAGAAATGTTAGAAATGCAACGGGATAATATGAAGATTGATATTTATAACGCGAAACAAAATTTAAGATACCAAAAACAAATGAAATCAACAGCTCCACCTGAGCAGCAAGGTGATATGGCAAAACAAATAGCTGCAGGAGCAAAACAATCAAAACAATTAAAAAAATCATTAAAAGACTTAAACAAACAAATAGCAACTATGAAAAAACCAACTAAAACAACAAAAGAAGGATTTATTAAAAATTCAGCTAAATCTCTTTTAAACCAATATGAACAAGAAAGAGGAGGTAGTAATTTAAGAGAACATATGAAATCTCATAAAAAAACAGCAAGAAGACAAATACTAATGGAAGGAGCTATGAAAAAATTCTTTGAATATTTTGACGAAGGATATACTAATGAAGAAGTAGTTCAAATGTATGCACAAAAAGGAGTAAGTGTTCCAGAAAATTTTTGTGAAAAAGCTAGAAAACAGTATGAAGGTCTTAAAAAACTAAAATTAGAATTAGAAACAAGCGAACAAGCTTTTAAAAATGTTTCTAAAATGATGGTTAATAACGCAACCGAAGAAGGAATGGGTAGTGAAAAAACATTAGCATCAGGATTAACTGATTACTAAAATATAAAAAATCATGGCAAACAATAAACACAAGGTAATACATCTAGCAGAATCTGCAGATTTTACAGGAAGTATATTTAAGGTATGTTCTGCTCATACTACTTCTACTACAATAGAAAATTCTCACTTTGGATCTTATGATTTCAATCATAAAGATACTTATGGGGGTAGTGTAGATGCTGGAGTTACACCTGCAACATCCTATGGAGGATGGTCAGGATCACAATATTTAGCAGTTGCCGGAGATATAATTATTCCAGCAGGTCAATGTATAGAAACAGACATGATAGCTGTAGAAGCAAAAACTAATGCAGCATTAGTATATTACCGTTCAGCATAATGAAAAGTTTACATCAAATAATTAAAGAAGAGGTAAAAAGTCTAAAATTGGAACAAGATATTAGGAGGTATGCTATTCCTCCGGAAATCATAATTGCTTTAGAAGAAAAATTAAAAATGAACCCTATAGTTAGGTTTGTTAAAGATGTTAAAGCAGTAAATTCAATTCCCCCTTCTTATAAAATTATTATGCATAATGATCAATATTTTGATATATATTATGAAGATTTTTCTTTAATGGCTAAAATCCAATCAAGAGAATATTATTTGATGGATATGGAAGAAAGAAGCAACGCAGTTGAACATATAAATAGATTAATGACTTTAAGACCAGTTCCTTCTGTTATACCTTCTGAGGAAGAAGACGAAGAAATAGATGATATAGAAGATGATACTCCACCAACAGGAGATACATCTCCTCCTCCTCCCCCAGAAGAAGAACCAGAAGAATTAGGTGAACCAGAACCTGGAATGGAAGCATAATGAAATTAAAAGAAGCCTTAGGCGAAATATTTAAAACAGCACAGGAAAAATTTGGTATACAAAACATTCCTAAACTTCATTTAAAACAAGATGAGGAAAATGCTCAAGGTATCTTTGGTAAAACAGCATATTATGATCCTATAGAACAAGGAATAACATTATATGTTACAAATAGACATAATAAAGATATTTGTAGATCTTTTGCACATGAATTAGTACACCATCATCAAAATGAAAGAGGTGATTTAGAAATGGGGGACGCATCTAGTCCAACATATGCCCAAGATGATGAGCATATGAGAAAAATGGAAATGGAAGCATATTTAAAAGGAAATATGCTTTTTAGAGATTGGGAAGATTTTATGAAGAATTATAGAGATACAAATTCTTCATATTTATAATAAAATAACAAATGGCAATATATACTAATACAACTGGTTCAGCAAAATTAAAAAGTTATTTTGAAACTGGAGATGTTCCTTCAGCAGCTAATTTTATAGACCTAATTGATTCTTTTGCTATATATGATGGAACTTTACCATTAATTAGTGGTAGTTATATAAGTACAGGTTCTTTTGCTACTATTCATACAAGAAAATTATGTGCAACAGGATCAGGATATTTAGGAGGCAGTAATTTAAATGTAGAAGGAAATTTAATACCTTTAACTGATGCTACTTATAATCTTGGTTCTTCTTCCTTAAAATGGAATAACGTTCATACAGCAACAGCTTCTATTGGACACATGAGTTCAAGTTTAATTCCTGTTAAAGATAATACTTATGATTTAGGTTCATCAACAAATGAATGGAAAGATTTACATGTTGATGGTACAGCTAATTTAGATGTAGTAAATGTAGTTGGTGCATTAACAGTAGGTGTAGATGATACAGGACATGATGTTAAATTTTTTGGAGCAACTTCAGGACAATTTTTATTATGGGATGAATCAGCAGATGAATTAGTATTATCAGGTGATAGTAAATTATCATTTCATGATGCTGCAGGAGGAGAAAATATAATAGCTTCTGCAAATGGTCATTTAGAAATAAATTCAGGAACAACTTTAGATGTAACAGCACCTCTTATAGATTTAAATGGTCAAATAACAGCTAGTGGAAATATTAGTGCTAGTGGAGATTTATCTGTGACAGGAACAGCTACAATAGGTACTTTATCAGTATCTTCTTTAGCTAATAATGTTTCTATTACAGGAATTAGTAGTAGTGGTCAATTATTAAATGTTAGTGGTAATATAGTACCACATGCAACAGATACTTTTAATTTAGGATCTACATCATTACTTTGGAGTAACATATATGCAACATACATTACATCTTCTATAATATCAAGTTCAACAAATAAATCAACCACAACTCTTACTAATACAATAGGAGCAGCAAGTGAAGAAACATCAAATGCTTTTATAAATATTTTAACAGTAAGTCAAATAAAGGCTTCTGGATCTGTAACAGGATTAGTAACAGTAAGTGGTAGTTTAGTTCCTGGAGATAATACTAGTTTACATAATTTAGGAACATCTTCAAAAGCATGGAATGATCTACATGTTGGGGGAGTTGGTTACATTAACCATTTAAGTTCTTCCAATGATTTATCTTTTATATCAGCTAGTGTATCAATAATACCAGGAGCAGATAATACTTATGATTTAGGTTCACCAACACGTGAATGGAGTAATGTGTATGTAGAAGGATCAGCTTCAATAGGAATATTAGCTAATATAGATCATAACACAGTAAGTTCAAGTGCTAGTTTAGTTCCTAACAATGATAATGCTTTTGATTTAGGTTCAACAGATAAAGAATGGAAAGATTTATACTTAGATGGAACTGCTAATATAGACACTTTAAATGCAGATACAGCTTCTATAGGAAGATTAGGAACAAGTATTATTCCTACTACAAATAATACTTATTCTTTAGGTTCTTCAACATTTAAATTTAAAGATTTATCTTTAGCAGGAAATACATTAACAAACCACATAACATCTTCAGGAAATATTAGTGGAAGTGGAACATTAGATATAACAGGTAATTCTAATATAGATGGAACATTAAGTGTAGCAGGAGCAGCTACAGGTACTGTAGGATTTCAAAATTCAGCAGTAGCTAGAACAGCAACAAATGATGGTAGCGGAACAGGAACAATAGCAGCAGGTACCGCAGTAGTATCTGTAGATGCAGATAGTGATGCAAACCATATAATCATTCTTCCTGCCCCAGTAATTGGAAATATAATCCATTTAATAGAAACAGGAACAACAGGATACAAATTAAGAACTTCAACTCCAGCTTCAATAGGAATTAATGGAGGAACAGCATCTAATGGTGAATCAGCAATTGCAGGAGCAATTACATATGTTAAATGTGTATGTGTTTCAAGTACTAATTGGATTTGTTCTCAATTTGATGCTGATGGAGATGAAAGTAAAGTAGAAGCAGCAGCATAATAATATAAAATAAAACGTTATGAGTATATTAGGAAATTTATTTAGTGGAGGTGCAGCCGACCTAGTAAAAGGTGTAGGTGGAGTTATAGATAACTTACACACATCTAAAGAAGAAAAATTAGAAGCAGAAGCAA
>Ga0187218_1000304_pt1 | contig 14955 bp, 17 predicted proteins | sample 14SPOviralmetaG_FD_130167 | JGI IMG/M metagenome (GOLD analysis project Ga0187218, IMG submission 130167) | Marine viral communities from the oligotrophic San Pedro Time Series (SPOT) site, San Pedro Channel, CA, USA - 14 SPOT_SRF_2010-08-11... | ecosystem: Environmental > Aquatic > Marine >...
ATACCCAGCCATTCGTTTGCACGAGTTAAACTCTGTAGTTCAACATTTCCATCCATTAAGGCCAACCGATTAAGTGATCCGTAGACACCTACAAGACGATTTAGGAAGCCCCCATCAGCAGATTTAGTGACCCCAAGATTCATAAGGTTCATCGTATTAGTGTAAAGACGATTTGGTGGAAGCCTAAACTCAGCACGGTTATTTGCAGAGAAGTAGACTGGCTCTATTTCATGGATCTTTAAATCATTACTGTATTCTGAACTCATTTTATAATATAGATAAATATTTTAATTTAATATTTTTTCAGAAATTCATTTTTTTTTCTGTAAAATCTGTGGGGGTGGTTGTGCTTTTACTACTTGTAAAAATATGGTATTATCCTCTCCAATATTTGATGGAACAGTTCTGTTAGGAAGTAGAATTCTAGACCTAATACTTGATAGAATGAGTGGTGCACCACGATGAACATATACCAGACTATCTTGCTCTGTGCTGGAAGTATAAGAATTTCTATTAAAGTATCTATTAACTATTCCATGAATATTTTTTTCGGTTTTATTACTTCCGACCATCGTATTATTAAATCCAGCAGTCATTTCTATTAAATAATAGCCACTATTTGTATCAGTGCGAATGACTTGGTTATTATTTACTGTGGATCTCTCAGCAAAAATTACTATATTATTATTAGATTGAACCTCTGGAAATACCGTATCCTCACCAGCCCCAGCGTTGTCTGGTTCTGATGGTATTTCACGATATTTATTAGCAGTTTTTTTTGTTAGACCATCTATAGTATGAACGGCGTTTGTGGTATGTACTCCATCTATAATACTAGGACTACTAAACGTTATTACAGTATCGCCTATTGTAACTGTTTTGTAGTCAGCAATTCCTCCAGTTGTATCCGAAACGGTCATTTTTGGTACATTAAATCCTAGTTTTCCACTCCAAAAATCATAGCCAGTTTCAGGATTACTTTGCAGACAGGCATACATACTGGTAAAACAAACCCCACCTGCTTTACTTCTTATGAAATAGGTGTATGGATTTGGTCCATCACCTATCCTTCTAGCAACTTGCGTCACAGGCGTTCCTTGTTCAACACTATAAATAGGATTGTGTAATTGTTTCCAATAAAAAAGACTAGTTTCATCATCATATTCAATTTCTATGCTGTCTGTTCCACAAACATAATTATTACTTAATGATGTAAATAGGTTTGGATTATAACCAAAGGATCGTCCTGAATTATCTACATCAATTGCCGCATTTGGGAATCCACCGTTAGACACCAGCATGTGATTTTTGGTTCTATTGTTTCCAGTACCTGGCGTAAAAATAAAAGTACCTGAAAAAACAAGCCCACTTTTTGTTGCTGGTTTTGTATTACCTGGTGCAATATACGGTATAGAGTATTTTAAAAAAACACTTTCTAATATATTACCATAAGAAAACTGATTATTTGTATAATTTTGCACGAAAGCATTATTTAAAAGGGTAGTCATTTCCAGAGGTGTATACTGCCCTTGTTTTATATCAACGGAAAATAAATCTTGTTCTAATGAACAAGCAACATCAATTTCATCACCCAATTTACCAAATTTACTCACACCAAATCCACCATGTGCTTTCTCTCCATCAGCGTTATAAGATTCTATTTCGTCGTGGGTCATCGTTTCAGCCCTACACCCATTGGCTTCCCATAAATCCTGAAGGTATTTTGGTTGCTTGTGCTGATTTATTGAGCCGCCGTCGTAAAAAACACCTATTCCATCACGATATGCATCACTTTTAAATTTATTCAATCCAGTTTGTTTAAATTTATCAAGCACAACTAAACTTACAGGGAACAATTGTTCATCACCATACCCTTTACCTCTAGTTTTGCGGAATGGTATATTAAAAGCCATTTCTGTATAATTATCGTTTATATCATAATAGTATATTATCAGGGGGTTATTTACAGCCCCAAATTGGGGGTAGTCTGCGGCCGTGTCCATAAAAAATGCAATTTCTGATATTAGAATTGCATTTTCCAAATTATGTGTTGAATCAGGATCAGTTTTATTACTTTGAATTCGTAGAGGAAAATAATCCACATTGTCCTTTGGTATATTTGATCCTGTTTCTCTTAATTCTTCAAATTTCTCGTCAGTTTCTGCCGTAACATAGGGTAATACACCTAGTTTTACAGTAATATCTGCGTCTATATCAATCAAACCAGAATCTTCGGCTGTTGTATCAATAAAGGTCTTATTAAGTACAATCTGATCACCTTCTTCTAGAACAACCGGAACTGCAAGATGGTTTATAAAATCACCATTACTAAATACAGATTCACTATCTCGTTGTGCTATTTCTATCTGTATAATATTATCCATATTATAATATATATTTATAAAAAAAAAAGTTTTTTAACGGTTTTTTTTTCTTCTTCTATAATATAAAATATGCCTGTAGTCAAAACTAACAGAGGTCATCAACAAGTTCATATTTCTAACTTATCAGAAGCAACAATCCATGTAGACGGTTTAGAAACTTTACAAACAGCTGCAAATGTTCAACTAACATCTATAGATGATAGATTAGAGGACTGTATTGGTCATACAAATAACACAACTGCAATAGGTGATGGGTCAAATCAATTAAGATCACTTATGCTTGGTTATGATAGAAGTAATGGTAAAGCAAGAAGTCTTCTAGTTGATTCTGGGGGTAAATTAGAATGCTCTGTTTCAGATTTAGAAGTCACCATGCAAAATGTTAATCTCAATACTGATACACTAGAAGCAAAAATTCAATCAATAGACACAAGATTAGACAACAGTATTGGTGCTGTTAGTTCTACAATCTCAGGGCTTGGGGATGGCTCAAGTCAATTAAGATCTGTTGGTCTTGGTTATGATAGAACAAATGGAAAGGCAGTTTCCTTTTTAGTGGATGCAGCCGGTCATCAACAGGTAGATATTGTGTCTATGCCGACTGCAAGTGGGGCAGCAACTGAAGCAAAACAGGATGTAATTGAAGCCAGTTTAACCAGTATGGAAGGTAAAATGGATGCTGCAAATACTGATTTAGCAGCACTAGAAGTTTTACAGACATCCACAAACAGTTTACTTACAACTCTTGATGGGGTGCAAGACAATGCACTAACAAAACTTGGGGAGATAGATACAGCAATTGATACGATTGATTCTGTGCTTGATGCAAGTTTAGTAAAACAAACAAATCTAGAAACACTTCTTACAGCAGCCAATGTGGACCATGCGGCGAATGAGGTTCTACTCACATCAGTAGACCAAAAGTTAGGAGATATTGAAACAGCGGTTCAGGGAACTATAACGGTAGATGGTACAGTCACGGCTAATCTCTCGGCAACAGATAATGCTGTGTTAGATGCGATGGTTGTTGATTTAGCGGCGTTGGAAATCTTACAGACATCTACAAACAGTTTGCTTACTGGAATTGACGCAGATACAAATGCTATAAAAGTGGATGCGGCGGCTATAGAAGTCCTTTTAACAGGAATAGACTCTGATACGAACGATATTAAAACAGATATGGCTGCTATAGAAGTACTTTTAACTGCTGCAAATGTAGATCACGCAGCAAATGAGGTTTTACTAACTGGAATTGATGCAGACACAAACGCCATGAAAGTAGATTTAGCAGCACTTGAAGTCTTACAAACTTCTACAAACAGTTTGCTTACAACTCTTGATGGGGTACAGGATAATATACTTACAAAATTAACTGGAATTGATGAAGATACAGATGCAATAAGGGTTGATGCTGCTGCTATAGAGGTCTTACTTACTGATATTGATGCTGATACAAATGCTATTAAAGTAGATATGGCTGCAATTGAAGTGTTGAATACAAGTATTTTAGCAAAACTCACACCAGTCAAAACTGTTTCGGTCTTATTTAATAATGTAACTATTGCTGATGGTGGAAATAGCACCAGTTCTGCGGTAGATATAACCTTAGCAAAACATGTTGATTTTGGTGGTATGGACACCGGCAGTTCTGGAACTGTTGAACTATCAGCGTCTGATAGTAGTAGTGGAACTTATTTCACAGTGGACACCGGATCTTTTGGTTCAGGTCGGCTTTCTCTTGCTGGATTAAAAAATACTGCTTATAAATTCATCAAATTAAAAATCAATAATACTGGGGGTTCGAGTTCAGATTATACTGCATCCGCTTTTATTTCAACTTAGTATTTTTTTATTATAATATAATACTTTGTAAAGATATGGGACTTTTAAAATGGCTCTGTAGAAAATTTAAATGTAATAGTTCTTGTGCTTATGATGGGAACCAAGAATTTTTAAATAATGATATATTAAATGAACGGCTGTCTAACTATCAATTAAAGATAAAAGATTTGAAAAAGATATATCGTATTCTAGGTAAACGTGAAACAATTACTTTAGATAAACAAGAAATTTTAAATACATTAGTTTAATTTTTATCTTATTTTATTTTGTTTTAATATTATATATGAAACTATTAAGATTAACTAGTTCAGAACAAGATGGATCGTTTGATTGCTTTTTAAATCAGGAAATAGACCTTAAACCCAAAGCCCAGATTGCTCTACAGTCGGCTATATTTGAAACAACTGACCGTACACTTACTATTGATTCTAATAATAACCAAATAGACTTCCAGACTTCAAACGCTTCAGGGCTTCAAACTATTAGACTAGATGCTTCTACCAACACTACTTATGATAGTAATAATCTACAACTGTTGTTTGATGATATGAATAATAAAATTAATGAATCCTTTAGTCTATCACGCCCAGAACAGATTGGGAAACAGTTTAGAATATCAGATAGTAGTAAAACTGTAAATGATGGTAAGGTGGAAGCCGTTTTTAAAACGTCTGCCTACACGGCATGCCAAGATGATTTAGCAAAGAATATTAACCCTACAATAGTCAATGGTGGTGCAACAAAATCACCATCTCTTGCGATTACTACTGGAAATGTAATAGGGTCTAATTCCTTTGATGATAATTTAACTGGAGCAACAAAATATAATTTTTTTACACATTATAGTAGCCCAATATCAAAGGGGGCAGCCCTTTTTAGAATGCAAATTGCTAGATTTAAATTTCTGACTGATAATGCTAATAAGTCAATCGGCGGTGGTTTTACTATTTGTTTAGCAAAAGGAGATCCAGGAGCAGCGGCTGCACCAGGCTTCTTTACCGACAACAACATGGCTGCAAGAATTCAGGTTATGAGTCAAACCGCACAAGAAACATCTGTATATAGTATAAAATTTGGGGCAGATGTAGAAATCAATAGTACAATTTTAGTTAAAGATGGACTTTACGCTGCCCAAGACGCTAAAAATGATCATATAGAAATTGCAATTGACCAAAACCTCGCACAAACTGGTAGAGATTTAGTTTGCTCTTTATATAGAAGGAATGGTGGTAATACAGAGTGGGTTAGAACCGAACTTGGAAGAAAAGAATATGCTGCTGCTGGGCAAACACCAGACGATTTATATGCCTATTCTTTTATTCATGGTGGTACATTTGCTGTAGGGTCAAGTCTTGTTGGTCAATTTAATTGTAGACTTATGCTTCCAAGATTTACAGCAGACCCATTTATGATTACACAAACACAAACATCACATCTGGAGGCAGTTCCTTATGTTGATGATCTATCTTCAAGTGTAAAACCAGCACCACCAAGAAATCCTAATACAAATCATAGTATTAATTTTGTTGATGAAACTCTATATGAATGGTTAGGATACACAAGAGGTCAACAACCCATATTACAATCCAGCAATGGTGAAGCAAAATTTAAAGCCGATAATCTTTTCGGTAGTAAAATAATTGCTGATGCATTTTTAGTACAACTTCTTAATCTTCCAGTAGAAGCATACGATGCACTACCAGCAAAACAGGGTAGAGAAAATATACTGGCTGTTATACCACAAGATGACGAAAATCTTAGGGTTATTTATGAAGCAAATGGTTTATACTTTATAGAATTAAATAATGCAAATCCTATTAAACTGTCTAATATTAGAGCCAGAATTGTAAGACAGGACTATTCTATTATACAAACAAGGGGTTTATCCAGTATTGTTTTATTTGTAAATGATACAGTATAAGGACAGTTACGTTCTATGTGTTATTTTTTTTTATTTTATAAATATATACTAAGTAAAGATGGTTCAATTAGAAAAAATTAATTTGAAAAATCTTAAAGAAATATATAAATTTATAAGTTTTCATAATTATAATTATTCTACAGTAAAAATATACCATACGAATAAATGGGATATTGTTACTTTAATAAGAAATACTGGCTTAGTTGATGAAACTGACCCAGAGTATTTATTGATATATCACCGTGATAAGTGGATTAAACATGTAGTTAATGTGAAACAGAAAAAAACTTATGATAGAGGTATTCAAATAAAAACCGCAGAATTCACTTCATTTAAAGAAACTGTTTGTTTAGATTTTACATAAAATTTTTATCTGATAAAATATTAATGGGTCGATGTTATTTTTGTGAAAACGCAACTACTGAAACGTGGCTAGGTTATTTTTGTACTGACTGTAGAAAAATAAAGAATATAGGAAATATATATGGGTTTGTTGAGATCAAAGATGTGCTAGAGAAAGTATGTATTCGTAATGAAAAACAAAGACAATTTAAAATAGATACTAAATTGAAAGATAGTGAATCTGATAAAGAAATAGAAAGTGTACGATGTGGGATATTAACTCGTTCAAAGGTCCAATAATTTTTTTCTAGTATATATATATAGAATGTCTGATATATTTGAAGTTCCAGAAGTTGAAAAGCCAAAAAAAGAAAAGAAACCCATGTCGGATGAGAGAAAAGCCCAGTTGAGAGAAACATTAAAAAAAGCCAGAGAGGTTGGAAAGGCTAAGAGAGATGCAAAAAAAAAGGGTAAAACACTGGAAATAGTCAAGGAAGAAGAAGTAAAAGAAATTTTAGAACCTGAGCCAGAACCCAAGCCTAAGCCTGTTCGTAAAAAGAAAATGAAAACAATTGAGGTGGAAGATGAAACAGCAGAAGAGATGGAAATAAGAATAGAAAAAAAGATTATGGATAGATTGGCTCGGGAAGTTGAAGAACGACGTAGAAAACAGGAACTGGAAGATCTTCGGAATGAAGTAAAAGAACTACGGTCGGCAGCACAACTTAGAAAAGATGCAGCAGAAGAAAAGAAAGAAGAAAAAGAATTTATTAAAGAAAGGAAAGCCGAACTAAAACAAGAAATATCCCAAGAAGTAAAAGCACCACTATCTCGTTATAATGCTTTCTCTACTACAAAGGGATCACGCTTTAGAGCATATTAATATAAATGATATAAATGATTAAAACTATATATTTATATCATTATACCAACTTTTATTTTATTTTTATTTTATTTTTTATTTTTATTTTGAAATTAATTTTATTTTTGAAATAAATATTTTATTTTTTATTTTTATATTTTTTGATATAAATTACATTTTATATCATTTTAATCATTTTAATCATTTTAACAATTCCACAATATTAATCTAGACCAATAATTAGGACTTTCTTTACTATTTTTAGTTAGATTGCCTTTACCATCTTTAATACCTGCTGACCTAGCACAATAACTCTTTTTTGCTGCTGCCGAATAGTTTTGTCTATAATCAGATGCACCGAAATGTATTAATCCGTTCTTCGTATAAACCATACCAACTTTTCCTTTCTTATCACTTTTATATGGTTTATATAATGTTTTTTTAGTTTTAAAATCTGCTGGGGCTTTTGTTAAACTCATTTAATATGAACTATTATTTTTTTTTTGTGGTTTATCTAATGCTTTTGCTTTCTTGTGGGCAACAGCAAAACTATCACCGCCACGCATAAATCTCTGCATATTCTTAATGTGTTTAGAACCCATTCCTCCTATATGTTTAGTAGAATGCTTTTTAATTTTTTCTTTTTGTTCTTTCGTTAGTTTCATAATATAATAATAATATATAATAATAATGAATTCCCAAGAATATAATGAGATGTCTTTACAATTTAAAGAAGTTTATGATAAAAAAGAAAAAGAAATAAAAAAATTAAAAAAAAAATATTTAGAAATCTATAAACTATTAACTTGTATTTATGGATTGTCCAGATGTTTTTTAATGTATGGAAACGATACATCCTATATAGAAGATGTAAGAGGTATGACTAGTAATTATTTATTTAGTGATATGGAAGAAACAGATAGTGATGATGAATTCACAGACCATGCAGTAGAATACTTTAATTTAAATATTCCTATATAATATATGCCTAAATTTAAATCCGATAATGAACTAGATACTTTATTGAACCTTAAACAATATCTACAACAACAACTAACTATTATAGATAATGCATTATATGAATTAGAAAAATCAAAACTTAATATTTGTGAAAAATGTGGTGATCAATTTAAAACAAAAACTATGTTAAAAAAACACAAGTGCTCTTAAACGGAAAGAAGACTGGAAAAGTATGCGAACATAAGGAACTGTGTCGTGCTTGTTGCACCACTTTCTATCTGAACATTAAACTTCTGGTTTGCAAGATTGATGGGTGCACCCATATCTAAGCCTATCATAAACGACTTTGATGCATCTAATTTAGACAGAGTTACGGCTGACTGAGATGGATTTGCTTTATTAACAGCCTTAATTCCTTCCATAACCATCTCGCTTACTTTCTTAATTTCATAAGAAATATATTTGGATGTAGAGTCATTAAACATAAACCGTACCACATCAAGACTTGGTATTTTTTCAAGACTGGTATTGTTAAACTGTTTCTTGTTTTCTCGGTCCTGTTTTAAAAAGGATATGAATACACTATCAACTATGGCTGGAACTTTGCTTGAAGTATTAGAAAGATTTGAGTTAATAGTAGATTTCAGGCAAAGATGAGATCGCATCTGGACAGGTTGTTGCGTGACTGCTGGGACAGACGCAAAAGTTATGCGAAGGTTTTTCATAGAATAAGTATATGTATCTGTAAGTTCCATGTTCTGTAAAGCCATTATATCACGCTCAAGTGTAGTAGATATACGGATTTGTCCTGAAGTTGCATAATTTAGTAAAGCATTAGGTGAAACCACATTATTTAATGCGATTTTTGGTTTAATACTGAAATCTGGAACGACAATATCACCGCCAGTAGTAAGAGTTTTGTCGGCGTTTGTCTGAAACCCAGAGCCTCGGTGTTCAAACTGTGAAGTACCAGTTGGCCCTCCGCCTTTATCTACAGGGACACGATCCTGCACAATTGATCGCTGGACTTTAATATCTGGCGACCGACCCTCGCAAACATATTTAGCAGAGCATAAATCATTATCAGAAAGACGGCCGTTGTCCATGGTTGCAACCATACGAGGATATTCAACTATGTTTTCTACATTTCCGATATTTTGCATCTGGCTCTGAAAAGAATGGAAATAAGAATGGACACCTATACGATGGTCATTTGAAACACGCTCATTAACACCCTTGAGTCTAACATCTGGGGTCTGAACAACAGACACATTACCCTCTAAACGAATAGAGCCTAGAATAATAGCACGATTTTCAAAATTAAGATTAAAATCTACAGTATCAAAAGGGACATAAGAGTCTCGCACATTTTCCGCTTCCACGGAATGAAGTAGATACGGATAGGGATTAGAAGAAGACATTTTATATAATATTAAAATAAAATAATTTTTAAAAAATCAATAAAAAAATAAAAAAAAAATAAAAAAAAAGTTTACAAAAATAAATCTAAATCTGTTTAACGACTTCCTTAAATAATGCAAGACGTTGTGGACCGGCTGAACTACTATCTATATTTAACTGAACATGTTTTGGACTGTTTGTAATGGGTAAGACCTGACCAATAAGCAATTTATTTCTATCATGGTTGTTCACCGACCAGGCGAAATTTGAATCAGTATTTACACCTCTTTCAGTCAAATTCTTAACTGGAAGATTACTGTTTTGAAGTGCAATAGACAGTTTCTGTAAATGTAATGGGTCAGTTGATTCCCCTATAACTGTATTACTCCTTAATGAAATTGCCCTATCACTTACATCCTTATTATCAACACGAATCCTATACTGTTCTATATTGCCCTGCTCACTAGTCAGACATCCTACACCATCAGCAGCATTTTCTGGTCGCATAATATAAAGATTAGAGCAGTTAGGCGGACATTCAAACATACGCTGGAAAGAGTTTTGTGCAGGTGAAGTAAATTCTTCTGTTTCAAAGGTGGTGTATTGAATGGGCTGTCCATTATCTGGTTGAACATTCTGTGGGGAAAGTTGTTCTAACACTACTTCAGCAAAATCAACCTGGAAAGGTGCAAGATTTGCCTGTGCGGACCGAACACGGATTGCTTTATAGGAAGAGCCAGTTTCTAACGCTATACCATTATCTGCAGAAGTATCAATAGGTTCATTAAGTACAAGAGTAACTGAATTAGGAACATTTAATGCACCAACTAAACCAACATCAGATTCACCTCGGTTGTATTTGATTTCTATAATTTGGCGTGTGACTAATTTAGTATTTCCTGTAGCCATCCCACGATTTTTTTCTGCTGGGTTTGCACCAGCATTAAAAGCATAAATTGCTGCAATATTTATTTTTTGTCCGACATAGAACGGAATGTCCTCTTCACGATTAATACGGCGTGGTACAACCTGTGATGTAGCACTAGCATCAGCAGCCAACATCAAGGACCTCATATCCGGTCCAATTGTATTTGTAAGATCAATACACCTAAACATATTCTGGTCACCTAAATCTGCACCCTGTGCCCCAAGAACATTTCTGGGGGCTCGTCCGTTAGGAAGGTCGCCATCTGTATTATTATCAAATACAAGTGTTGTTGCTTTGATGCGTTGAATATCTAGTTCAAGACGAAGTTTAGTTCTCCCATATTTGTTTGTGTTATACTGCTGGACTTTACAAAAATTCAACATATTTTTCAGCGGAATGCGAACAGGCTGTCTTAACAGATTTCTACTTGATACAGTACCTTCACGGTTAATATCTGTAAAAAGTGATGTTGGTGGCTGACCGCCGTATCTTCCATTAAATAAACTTTCATAGTTAGTTGACTCGGCTTCATCACGATAAGTGGTGTAGTATTTTAAATTAGTTCTTAATATATCATTTCGTTTTATTTCTTCAATTGTTCCTGCGTTCTGACTAGTCATCGTAATATTTTTAACTATGGCTTCATTAGGAACTAAATTATCATCTTCGGCAGCGTAACCATCACGAAAAGTGGTTATTTTAGGTATGTAGACACCTTGTCCACCTAGGGCAGTACTAACAGAATCGGCATTACCTCCAGTATTATTAAATGGGGTTGCACCTGCATCTAGGGAACTCCTTTCTAAATCCTGTAGAACAGGAACAGAGCAAACGAGATTCAAATACCCACTCTCAAGATTGTAGTATTGTCCTTCTGGAATATCAAACGAAACTAGGTTGTTGTCGGCTGTAAAAACACCGCCTTCATTGCTCGAAATTTTCACGAATGTGTTCATAGTTTATAATATAAACAAAGATATTTATTTTTAATTTATTTTTTAATTTTTTTAATTCCAAAAAATAACTGATGTAATTGTTTTTTTCTAGGTTTATGTGGTTCTACAATTTTATTTTCTTGATCTGTTTTTTCTCTTAATATTTCGTGGGACTTGGGCTTATCATTTTCATTTATTTCATACTGTTCTGGGTGCATATAATATAATAAAATAAAAAAATTGAAATAATAATCAGTATATTTCTAAACACAAGATGCCTCAATCTGAAGAAGAAAAGAAACAAAAAAAGAGAGAATGGTATAAAAAAAATAAAGAACAAATAAAAGAATCTGGTAAAGAATATAAAAAAGAAAATAAAGAAAAAATAAAAAAACAAAGGAAAGAATATAGACAAACACCACAAGCAAAGAAACTCACTAGAATAAATCACTGGAAAGAAAGAGGAATATTACCACCGTGTTCTTGGGACGAATTCCATGATGAATGGGAAAAGGCTACTAACTGTGCAGACTGTGATGTTGTTATGACTGTAGGTGAAAGATATAATACGCCGACAACAAAGTGTGCGGACCACGACCATTCTATAACAGATGGTAGTCCTAATTTTAGAGGGTTTGTGTGCCTTTGTTGTAATCTTAGACGTGGTTAAATCATACAATCCCAGTTCCTGCCGAAAAACTGCCTACAAAATTATTTACAGGTGCTGTTGGGGCCTTCTTTTGTGAATCTAACATTCCTGGAAGAAAGAGACCTGCAAGACCCAAAGCACCTTCTAACAGATCACCAGCAATATCCGCACCACCCGTGGCTACGTCAGATGCACCAACAATATCAGTTAGTTTTGATAATATATTAGTTCCTTCTTCTGCTCCTTCTTCCCCAGCCTTGGCTGCGTCAGCATCCGCTGGGTCAGGTGCAGGTTCTGCATCAGGTTTAGGCGATGCTGGTCTAATAGCATCATCGGCAGGTGGTTCAGTCTGCTCTGCTTGTGGATTAGGCGGTTTAGGCTGACCATTTACTCTAGTATCCTGGTCTGAAATGTCTCTACCCAGAGAATTATCTTGCTGGTCCATTTCGGCTTGAACTCTTTGTTGATCTGGTAGGTCATCGTTTCCAAGTTGAGTAAGATGGCTTGGTTCTATTCTATTAACAAAACTTGTTTGACTTTGTGTTGATGGTAGTTGCAGAGGACCTGTACCCTCGTCCCCAAACTCACCAACAGTATCCTTTCCAGTCCGGTCCTGTGCTGTAGCATCAACCTGCCGCAGAACCGCTCTACTAAGTTTGCCTGGTTTTTGTATTACTGGTGCTTCATTACCGAATATTGCTTGTTGTTCTTCTGTTGAAAATGCTTCTAATCCTGGTAGTGGTTTATCAGATTCAGGTGCGGCAGGTTTTTCCGATGGTGATAAATACTTACTAAAATCGTCTATGTTTTTTGGGACTTTTAATTCATCTACTTTTACAGTATTAGATGGTTTTATATCTTCAGGGTCAGGTAATTCAGGTAATTTTGCTTTTGCCTTAGATACAGATTGTTTTAAAATTTTATCCCCAAGTGTAGAAGGGTCTGCAAAATCTGCATCTGTTAGTTCAGCATATCCATTTTCTTTTAGTGTCTTATTGATTAAATCTCTACCTCCATCTTTTGAAATAGCATTTTGTATTGTACCATTTATTTTACCTGTAAGTGCTGATTTTCCTTTTTCAAGTGCTTCTTTAGCAGCATTTTTCATAGTTGTAGATATAGATTCCTGACCTAATTTTTCAAATGCTTTTATACCAGATTTGGCTGCTATTTTTTTACCTAATGAACCAGCCGCAGAAGAAGCCATTCCCCCACCTATAAATGAAAGTGGGTCAACTAATTCTTTTTTTTCTGCTTCAAAATGTGCTGTAGCAATTTGGCGTTCCTGGTTATATTCTGATAATGAATCACCATAGGCACTTTGGGCACGTTCCTGCACTGATTGGGCGTATTGAAAACTATTCATATTCTATAATATAAAGAAATAAAAAAAATATAATAATAATATAAACATGTCTACAAAAGGATTTGATCTTCACAAAATGAAGGACCGCTCAGATAGTTATGTTACTAAAAAAAACCCATTATTTAATTTACCTATGCGTCTTATTATTGTAGCAAAAACAGGTGGTGGTAAAAGCAGTTTGCTAGGTAATCTGTTATTAAAGGAAGATGGTTATAAAAATGATTTCCTTCCAGAAAATGTCTTTATATTTAGTGGAAGTTTGGCTGGTGATGTAAAGATGAAAGTTATAACAAGGGAACTGGATATAGAACCTGAAAACCAGTTTTCAGATTATAATGAGGAAGCACTGGAAGGTATTTACGACTATCTTGTAAGTAGGTTTAATGATTTAGTGGACGAAGGGGTTAAAGACAAGAAAGAACTTAATAGTTTAATAATACTGGATGATCTTGCATATTCAAATGCCTTTAAAGACTCTGGTAAGAACGACCAAATCAAGCGTATTTTTTTTAATGGTCGTAAGTTCTGTATATCTATTATAATAATAAGTCAAAAATACACGTCGGTGTCTACACCTTTGAGAGAAAACTTGTCTGGTTTAATAATAGGTGGTTCTAGTAATAAACAGATTGAATTAGTTGCTGGTGATCACAACTACTTAAAGGGTGGTTATAATAGTTTCCGTAGAATGTTTTTAGATGCAACTAAAGAACCTTTTCATAATCTTATAATAAATTTTGATACTAATAAAAACAGTATATATTATAATAATAGATTTGAACCTATAACAGAATATGAATGATTAAAATGATATAAACTATAATTTATATCAAAAAATATAAAAATAAAAAATAAAATATTTATTTCAAAAATAAAAAAGTAAATTATAAAATAAAAAAATACTATGTAACGAAATATAAAAATAAAATAAAAGTTGGTATAATGATATAAATTGAAGTTTATATCATTCCCACATAAATAATTAGACTAAACCATCTATTAAGAGCAAGTGTTTCCAGACATTAATTAGACTAAACCATCTAATTACTTACTTTGTAACGATGTAGAATACTTTTTTTTAGACTAAATTAAAGTATAACTAAATATATATGCATATTCCAACTGAAATAAACAAATATTTAAAATGTTTTTGTTCTAGGTTGCAAGTAAAATGTAATCAGATAATGTGGTGGGTACGTGGAACAGATTAGACAAGATTCCAGACATTTTTTTGATGAAAATAAAATTGATTTCAAAAATTGACTTTACAGAGAAGTATTCAAACAAACAACAAACAAACAAACATGCCATTTATTGCTGATTCACGATGTGGTGTTTGGAATATCGAATTAAATGTAGGAGAAA
>Ga0187218_1000305_pt1 | contig 14948 bp, 7 predicted proteins | sample 14SPOviralmetaG_FD_130167 | JGI IMG/M metagenome (GOLD analysis project Ga0187218, IMG submission 130167) | Marine viral communities from the oligotrophic San Pedro Time Series (SPOT) site, San Pedro Channel, CA, USA - 14 SPOT_SRF_2010-08-11... | ecosystem: Environmental > Aquatic > Marine >...
ATTAGGTTTCATCAAACCTGGTTCTGGTCCCGGAGCAGGATTAACAACTATTTTATATACAGGTCACCCAAAAGAGGGTAGTGATGTTTTATATGCTCAACACACTCATGCAAGGGCTGGGCAAGATGAAAATGGTACTGAGCGAAATGAAGCTTGGAGTAATACAAATCCACCAAGAAGAATGGCTTTAGACTATAGAATTCCTTCTCCTCCAGGTAATTCTACTGGTAGATGTTCATTAGTAACTGTTGAAGTTCTGGATACTTCAGAAATTAGTGGATTAAATCAAGTCAACTATTTGCCAGGTCCCAGTGCTGATCCATCTATTCCAGATCCATTGGGTAGATTATTCATACTAAAGCAAGGAACATTTCCAACAGGAATTGATTACGATGGTGGTCAAATTAAATTAACTTCAGAATTATCTCCATCATCTGCAACATTTGTGGGAGAGGTTAAACAGTACTTCAATGCTGATAATGATATATTTAATTGGATTGAAATCAGTGAATCTCTTGGAAGTCCAGGTTCTGATTTCTCTATTGATATTAGACCGATTAAAATTACAGCAAGCAAAAATCCAACTAGACAAAAGTTGTTTAATTATGATCCATTTCCACTATACTTCTTTGCAAAACTTGGTGACAATGCTGCTATTAATAATATTTCTATCAGAGAAACATCAGGAAATTTTGTAAGAACAATTTCTCCCAAATTGTATACACTTGGTGATAATGTAGAGGTTACTAACGCTGGTGGAGAAGCAGACACACAAGGAGCAGCACCAACTAATTTCCTTGAAGTTACTAGACTTTCATCTTCTTTAGTTGATAAACAAAATGAACAGAATCTTAGACCATCAACAGCTGTTGATACAATTTATATTGGTGAAAACCAAACTAGTGAGATTGATATGTCTAAGATCTTTGGACCTGATCGTACTGTAATTACTCCAGACAATCAGAACCTTGAAGCATTCTTCCTAGTTGCTAAAAAACTTGATGATGGTGCTTCAGGTGAAATTGAAGCAACATTGAACTATAAAGAACAATAATAAATAAAAGAAACCTTAGGTTATAATGGCGAACCGTAGACCCCTCATAATTAATGCTAGCGCAAATCAGATTCAGGAAATTACTGATTCTGATACTTTGACTGGTAGTTTTAGTATAGATGTCAGTGGTGTTACTGGTGAAATTACAGTAGAAGGTTCTGCACCTTCCTCTGCAACTAGTGCTGGCACTGCAGGTGATATTCGTTATGATGCCAGTTATCTATATGTCTGTGTTGCAACAAACACTTGGAAAAGATCAGCACTCGCTACTTGGTAATAGGAAAGATACATGTCAATTAAAAATCCAAAACTATTTGGTCTTAATGTACTCAGTTCCTTTGCTGATGTTGAAAATAAAAACATATCACTCCAAAATATTAATCTTCCTCCTCTGGATTTAGAAGTAATTCTTGGTTCAAGTGATGCTGGTGCAACACGTAATGATTGGATTAGTTTCTCACGATTAGTTGATCCTTTATATAAGACTTTAGATAGACTATTCAGAGATAGTAATACGTTTAGCGGTCTGCTTAATGAAAGAGCAGGAACAGATGGTTCTCTGTTTGGTAATTTAAAAATCAATGGTTCATTGAGTGGTAATGCGATTAGATATAGGTATGTTGATGGAACTGGTGGTAGTGCTACCATTAAGATTGCAGATATTTCAACTTCAAGGACTAGTGCATGGAGTTCTGCGGCAAGTCCAGTATTATCTACCTCTCCAATTTCTTATGGTGCAAGACTTGGAATTCGTAGTGGTGGAGCATTAAAATTTGGAACAGCAACTGGTACAGGTCCAAGACTTCAGACTTCTATCGTACCACAGGCAAAGGAATTTCCTTCAGAGTTTCCTACACATAAAATACAAACATCTATTGGTGGACAGACAGTAACTCTTTATGCTATGAAAGGTATCCCTGTCGTATTCAAGGGGTTCTTTAGGAAGTTAAATGCAACAATTAAATTAACAGATTTAATTAGTGATACTCCTGCAAGTTGGAAGATTATCGAGACAGGAAATGCAAATAGATATTCAAGTTTTAAAAATCAAGGCAATACAACATCTACAATAAGATATAGGTCTTCAGTTTCTAGAGAAAGATTTATACAATTTTATTACAACCCTGATAAAATTCGTGAAATTACTATTACATCTGCAAATATTAGAAGTTTACCGGCAGTTAAGTTTCAATCAGCAACAAAAATTGATCTTTCTTATAATGGATTAAGAGAGTTCCCAATCTTAACGACTAACAATACTCCATCAGGAACCACTGGTGCTGCAGAGAATTTAAATATATTGCTATTAAGAAGAAATCCATTCTATCTAAGTGAATTTGAAAATGAAAGGAAATTACAGAATTCTACGTATGATGGTTCTCTAACATTCAACGATGGTAGTGTAAGAACAGATACGATATTAGATAAGATCCCTTCTACACTTACGCAATTATATTTGGAAGGAACTTTTTATGGTTCAATCACACAGAATATATTTGCCGATAGATTTCCATCGTTAACTGTATTCCATGTTGGTAGAGGTGGTGGAGCATATTTCCACCCTGATTCTGCAGGCAACGCAGCGCTTCCTAATGTTGCAAGTACAGTAGAAACTTATAGTGTTACACGTAATGACTTTAGATCAATTGGATCTGGTAATACTTCAGAAGGTCAATATAGTATTAATCAGTTAGAAAATCTCATTAGTCTCTCACTGAGTTCCAATTATTACTTAGGTGGTGTAATAACAATATCCAGTAATAATAATGTTATTAAAGACATCAATATTAGTGGAACTGGACTGCAATTTCCCGCTGGACTTGCTGGAAAAAATTCATTAGTAACGTTTACCGCAACTTATACTAGAAATCTTGGAAAACTAATTGATAAAGAAAATAGCATTGATTATAGATTTGATGGTTGTGGAGCACTTACTAAACTTGGATTATACAGGGCATCTCTTTCTGCGAGTAGATTTCCAGTATTCACTAATCCAAGTTTAGAAACACTTGACTTAAGGTACACTAATATAAGAGGCGGAGGATATAATGGGAATACACCTGTTGATAGTTACGTAATCCCAAAAGAAACTTTCCAATTTACTCCAGAGTTGAGAAATATTTACATAGATTCTAGAAGTCTATTGACGAGTAATATTCATCCTGATGCCCTTGCAAATATTACTGCTCTTTCTTATTTTTGGTATCGTTCTTATGGTAGAACTGGTGGTCTCCTTCCAAGTTTTGGTGGTAATCCTAATCTGAGTGTTCTTAGATTATTTTCAAATGCTTTTACTGGATCATTACCAAACCTAGCAGCTAATCAAAATATAAGATATGTAGAATTTAACAATAATAAATTCACCAACGCAATTCCAACTTATAGAAATCTATCAAAACTTGCTAATCTATATTTACAGGATAATCAGCTTACTGGGATTGGAAAATTTGAAAATCTACCTGCCTTAAGGTATCTTTATGTGCATAATAATCAAATTTCTGGGCAAATCCCAGACTTTAGTGAATGCCCTAGACTATATTATTTGATCATGTCTGATAATAATTTCACAGGGTATAAAACAGGTTCATTTAAGGAATTGTATCGAATTAGATATATAGACTTGTCTAATAATAATTTATCAGCACAAGCACTTGATCAAATACTTCAAGATTTATACGATAGCTGGGTATCCGTAAATCGTGGAAGAGTCACAGTAAATCTTCGTGGTAATGGCGGAGCTCCCAGAATTAGTAATGATGCCCGAGATAATATCGATCTTTTGAGAGAACAAGGTTGGAACATCACTCACGATTAAAAAACAATGCCAGTAAAACAGAACCAAGGATTTAGAAGAGATCTAAATTTTGAAGAAAATACGAATGACGTTTTATCACTTAGTAATTTGGGTGGTGTAGGAGTTGCTGGTGACTTAAGAGTTATACAAAATAATCTAAGAAATACTTCATATCTAGCATTCAACTCTGTAAGTTTGATTACTGATGAGTTTAGTTTCAGTACAGATAAAATCTTAGATGTTAATTCAATCTCGTCAGTAATTTATGAAGACAATGATACCTCTAAGTCAAGTTTAGTTACTGTAACAACAACAGTTCCTTACAATACATATCCGGGTGAAGCTATCGTTCTTGAGAACGTAACTACTACTGGAACAGGGTCAACAATTTTTAATGGTAATTTTGCTACACAAACTGTAGGATCTGGGGGAACATTCTTCACATATAAATTGGATAATGTATTATTCACTGATAATGCTGAATCAGGAGAGTTGACTAATGCAAAGATAACATTTAAGTCCAATATACAGTTTGTATATACAGATGATGATGTTGTTACTGTAAGTCAATCTGTTAGTGTAGGTTCAACAACTCTAAATGCTGGAACTGAATATTTTATATGTAATTCTGATTCTGAATCTAAATTTAAGTTATCATTTTTTGACAGCACAGTTGGTATAAGCACGATTAACATAACATCAACTCCACCTCAATTTGATTTTATTAGAAAGGAATTCGTCCATCAACAAAATATACTTAATTTTACAGAACCAGACGTTCAGGATAATGAAGAGTTTGGTTCTTACTTATCTGACTCAATCAATGATACTTTTGATTCAACTCAAGCAAATGTTGAGAATGCGGGATACTTTGTTGAGAAAAAATACAAAGGTACAGATAACACAACTACAGATGAAGACATAAAGTTTGAAGGAACAATCAATCTATTTGATCCCGGTCAGTTTAATACTACCAATTCAGCACTTAGTGGTGAACAGTCTCCGGGTATTTTTATTGGAAATACTAGGGCATTCTCAACTGATAATAATCCATGGTCAATCGATGGTCTAGACCTAAAGACAGACAGTGCTGAGGTTACAATAGGAGAACTTTTATTTGCGAATAATATTACAATTACTGGAGTGAATCAAACATCTGGTTCAGAAGTAGATGTAGAGTCGTTCACTCACAAGGTTCCGGTTATAATTAATGGGGAGACATACTATCTGTTGATGACTCCCTGAACCAAAATCAACTTTTAATTCCAAAAAAGGCGATTAAAAATCTCCGGCAAAAAATTGGTTAAAAACCTTTTTGATTTTTACACGCAAAATATATTATATGTGATTCCGTCTCCACCTTTCAATTGGAGTCTATTATTGGATTTGTTCGTAGAAGAATATAAAGATATTTTAGATGTATTTACAGTTGCATTAAATGCATCAAATTTAACATTACCACCGGTAAGTTCAAGATTCGGTGAAGTAGTGGTTGTTTCTAATCCTTCCTCAGTTGGGTTAAATGGTGGTGATGTGTCTGTTGGGGGGCAGCAGAGTGATCTGTCTTGACCAGAATTTGTAGCAGTAAAATTAGAACCAGGATTAATGTTTTTGGTAATTGCTGGATTTACAGTAACAGTATTGCCTACGATTGAAGAAATTGTTGTTCCTGATGCAAATGGGAATCCTTGAATTACCCAACCTGGTGCAATTGTTCCTGAAATATTATCAACTGTTATTGTTGTATCACCTGCAGTTGCTGATGTATTTACTAATATACATTGAGTTTGAGCAGGAACACAGAAAGAACTCAATGCCTTATCAATCAGACCTCTAGATTCATAAAAGTAAAGTGCTCTAGTACCAAATCCTAGGGTAGGGGAAAGAGTTACTTGATTAGATGAACCATTAGTAGTAATTCCAGTATAACTTGAGACACCATCCCATATTGCAAGTTGATTACTTCTAAGGTCATTGGTATTTCCATTACTAATAGTAACTGTTCCGCCACTAGAACTTGCTGTAACTCTCTTAACAAAACCACGATGATTAATAGCAGTAACAGTCGCATTAGATCCTGTTCCTGTAGTTACAGTATCAATAACAATAAAGTCGTTAATCACAACATCAACGACACGAACTGGTATATTCACATTTGAGGTCAATCCTGATGCAAAAATATAATTACCGATTTCAATATTCGTAGTATCAGAAATTGAAATAATTTTAACACCTGAAGACCAGCTAGCAGTAAAAGTTTTTCTTACAATTCCAGCAAGAGTTGTTTTGGGAATGTATTTGATATCAACTTTTTTAGTTGATTTGATTTTTACATACTCATTACTATTTGTTCCGCCAATAAGACCACCGCCAAATAATACAGATTGATTTAAGAATTTATTAAAACTACCCTGTGCTCCATCCGAAAAATCATAATCTAATGAATATAAGTTATTATACCGAAGATAAGTAGAAGTAGTAGCTGCTGGGGATTGAAAAAGAAAAGATATTGCTTTATTAAGTCCTCTACCACTTAACCCAAAAGGGACATAGAATCTAAATCTGATTCGATATCTATTAAATTTTTCTAATGTATACGTATTAAAACTACTCGAAACCGAAGTTCCTGCTTCTCTAGTAAAATTAATAGTACCAGTAGCAATAGATGTAATAGGATCACCATCTGGGTTTTCGAGTGTAATTATTCCAGTATTGCCTATTCCGCTTACTATAGAACCTGTACGAATTCCAGAACCAACTGCAGTCATACCAACACCAATATTCTTCACAGCTCCTGCTGGAATTACAACTCTTTCAGTACCCTCAGTTGTTCCAGTAGTTGATTTGGATAAGTTAACTCTAGAATATTCTGTAAAAGTTCCGACACCAGATGTATATCCTTCAGTTTGAAAATCAGCGGTAAATCCTAAAGTTGAGTTTGCAGTAAATCTATAAACACCGGTTTGAGTTGGGACAAAAAACCCATCCCATTGAGCACCACCAGCAGTATTAACTGATTGTGGGTGAATTTTTGCTGTATATTGAAAATTCCCAGCTTCCCAGAAATTATCACTTGGGAGTGTTCCTCCAGTTGTAATTCCAGTAAAAATATCTGTGGTATTTTTAACTTGGTCTTCATTAAAATAATTTGCGGTAAGACCATTACCACCATTAAGTCTAGGAATTCCAGAAGAAACTTTAAATTTATCTAAACGGTTTTGATATGTGATTCTAGGAACAACTCCAATGTTGATTCCACTGGTATTGGTTTCCTGTACGGCACTACCAATAAATTCTCTATACTCAGTTGGACCCAATCCTTCTGCAAAAGAATTACGAATTGCGTCTAAATCTTCAGATATAAAAGTCGCATCAACACTATCAACAAGTGTATCAAGCAAGTTATTCAATGCAGCTGTTGAATCGGAGAGATCGGAGAAATTCTTATCTCTCCTTATACCAACTCTTTTGAAAATCTTTCTTTGAGATGCCATTTTGACTTTTTCTAGTATTTAGTGTAGAATAAATAAGTTACCATTACTATTTAAGATATATGGACCCAGCAATGATGCTTGAAGAATTATCTACGAAGGAAGCAGAACTCAGAACCGATTTACTTGAGTTAGAAAAACAATTTAATACAAAGAAAGAACAATACCTCAAAATCCAAGGTGCGATTGAAGCACTAACAATGGTCGAAGGAGACAACCAAGAAGAAGGATAAATAAAAGGAGACTTATATAAGTCTCCTTTTTTGGTATATACCGAGTAGAATAAATGGCAACACCTTTTAGGTTAAAGAGGTCTTCTGTAGCCGGGAAGCGTCCTGGTGCTTTACAAAAAGGCGAATTAGCAATCAACTTTCATGATGGACACCTGTTTGCGGAAAGAGACACAGGTGGAGTTGGAATTGGAACCACTATCACGCTTTTAACTCCTTGGAAGGAGTCATTTGGTGGGGGAGCAATACAATATACCGGAGTTGTAACAGCAACTAGGTATGAAGGAGAAGGTGGTAATTTAACACTCGGTACACCAACTTCTGGTAGTTACAGAACAGGAGCATTATCGCTCACAAGTAGCACCAAGGTTGATAACTCAATTGAACATTTAAACTATATTCTAGGTAAATTAGTTCCCAATGAACCAGATACCATCGGAGGTGTATCACTTACACTAGATGGTGCAGCAGGAACTGGTAGACTTTGTGCTGGATTCACAGCAACTAATAATACTGGGGGTTCAGCACCAGTAGCAGGAACGCAATATACAAGAAATACTGATAGCACTATCACAACTGCTTATATTACAGAATATGGTCCTGGTGATAGCGGAACCATAGAAGGATTTGTAAATGCAATCGGAATTGGTTCAACTGCATTTAATGATACCTTCGGACAAGGAGCAATCAAGTCAGATAATGGAACATTCGGAGCACTCCAGATTGCAAATGATAAGGATGCAGTAGATTCAACACGAAATGTAGGTATTGCTTCATTCTTTTATGAAGTGTACGATGCAAGATTTATAAATGCTGCATCACCCGATGGGTTCAATATGGCACATATGAGTCATGCTGGAAATAGCACAGCAAATCTCTTCTGGTATGAGGACCCAAGCACAGTTGGAGCACCGGTAATCTCGTTCAGTGGAGTGACCGCACCTAGCAGTCCTACACTCAATTACTCATCTGGTGTTCCCCATTATACACAGGCATCAGCAAATAACTTCACATATACAATGACGGTCACTAATGCGACTGGCGATATGTATAGTGATCATGTCTTTGTAACATCAGATGGAGCAACATCTGGATTCAATGATCCAGGAGATAAAACATATACTAACTTCAGTGGAGCAAACCCACCAGTTAGAAACTTTGGTGTTGGAACTGGTGTTGATTGTGTAATCACAAATACTGTTAAAGATTTGCACCTCACATTAACATCAGACCACTTTTCAAGATACGATGTTGTAACTCCTTATGGAGCACATAATGACCAGAGAGTAAGTTATAGTACAAATATCAATATTATGGGCACCACTGCTACAACTACTCAGATAGATGAAGATAACATTCTGATTACTTCACTTGGTACTGGGTCTGGTAATGCCACCCGAGTGAACGCAGGAGCAGCAGGAGACAACCCAACTGCAGTATACAGCACCTGGAATGCATCATCTCAAGTTGCTTCCTACGAGGCGGTTACAAGAGGGGGAGTTTTGAGACATGACCAGACAAATTACTCCACTGGATATCTTCCTGCTGGTCCTGATTATTCTTCTGGTAGAAGTGGAGCACAATACTTCCAGATGCAACTGATGCGTTCAGATGTATCTCAGTTTAATATCTCAGTGACTGGTTCTTACGGCGGATGTTGGGTCTGTTTACCAGATAATTCGGCATGGACTTCAGCACTTTCCGGCACAAATGGTTGGGCAAGTATGTTCGCAGCATATCGTGGTTCTGGTGTTCCAACATCAGGAGAACCTGGATGTGCTTCTGGTGGAAATATGAGTGGTTCTAGCGGAACATTTACTTCTGTATTTGGAACTGAATCGTCGTCAAACGATAGCAACAATAGAATTCTAATCCGATGGCGATTAGACAATGGTGATTCTATCACCGCTATGTCATTCTCCGCAACTTAATAAGAGAGGTATAAACAGTGGCAGCATCACAAGAACAAAAGGTAGACTTTCTCTTAAAGAAAATTGGATACGTAGCATCCAAGACTGGTATTGCGGAGGATGAAAGTAGTCTCACAGGCACCAAAAAGGCACCATTTGGTGAAGCAATTCCTTCACCATTGGTTGTTCCCGCAACAAATATATGGTCAGATAGTTCTCTAATCCCAACAACACCACCTGGTTCAACAGGTGCTATTGTTCGGGTATATCTGGCAGGAACTTCTGGTCATAGAATGACTGCTGATAGCACGATTTCTGGTAACAGAACATTCATCGCATATTCAACATATAACGACAGTTCAACCTCAATCCTTGGAAATTGGATTAGCACACCATTTGGTGCAGATTATATCGTCAAAGTATATAAAGGAGATCCAAATTCTGGTGGTGTTCAGTTATCTTCTGCTGGTTCTGGTTCCGATGATACCTGGTTCTTTGATTATTCTTCTGGTGTTTTAAACTTCAACGGAACTTCTGCACCAGCTGGTGTTACTTCAAGTAATATCTACATTGTTGGTTACAGATATGTTGGTGGAATTGGTATCTCTCCAGCTGCTGGTTTTGGAACATTCTCCTCATTGAATGTATCTGGTATCTCCACATTTGCTGGTCTTGTAGATGCTAATGGTGGTGTTACTGCTAATACTTTAATTGTAGAAGATTTAACTGATAACCGTGTAGTTATTGCTGGTACAGGTGGAGAACTTGAAGATAGTGCAAATCTTACATTTGATGGTTCTACACTTGCATTAACAGGTAACCAAACTATCAGTGGAACGATTGATGTAGATGGACTATCAAACTTTGATGATATTCTAGTATCTGCTGCATCAACATTCACCGGCAATATTGATGCTAATGGTGATTTAGATGTTAATGGAAGAACAGAACTGGATGTTACTAATATCAGTGAAACACTGAGTGTTACTGGTATCTCTACATTCACCGGAGCAATAGATGCTAATGGTGATTTAGATGTTGATGGAAGAACAGAATTAGATGTCACCAATATTTCAGGAACACTGAGTGTTACTGGTATCTCTACATTTACGTCTAATATTGATGCTAATGGTATTATAGAGGGTATTGCTGGTGAGAATAAGATACCATCGCTTTATGCTGATTTATCCGCATTACCATCAGCAAGTTCATATCATGGTATGTTTGCCCATGTTCATTCCACTGGAAAGGGTTATTATGCTCATGCAGGTAACTGGATAGAGTTAGTTAATAAAGATACTAGTGGTAATGTATCATTAAGTGGTGATTTAGATGTTGATGGACATACAGAATTAGATGATTTAAATGTTTCTGGAATTGTTACCGCAACTGCCTTCCATACTGGTGCAGAAGGTTCTGCAATTAGAGTCACTTCTAATACAATTAGTGGTCCTGCTGAATTATTCATTGACCCAGCAGGTGTTGGTGATAACACAGGTGCGGTTAGAATAAAAGGTGACCTTTATGTTGATGGTACACAAACAATTATCAATTCAACTACAATTGAATTAGCAGATTTTGTTGTTGGTATTGCAACCACTGCAACATCCGATGCTGTTGCTAATGGTGCTGGAATACAAATTGGACCAGATAATACTTTCTTATACGATCATCCCAATACCTCACTCAAGTCTAGTGAAAATATAAATCTTGCTTCTAGTAAGACATACAAAATTGACGGCACTGATGTTCTTTCTGCAACAACACTTGGTTCTGGTGTTGTTAATTCATCTCTAACAAATCTTGGAACTCTTACCAGTTTATCCATATCTGGTAATCTAGATGTTGATGGTTACACTGAACTTGATGACTTAAATGTTTCTGGTATTTCAACTTTTGCTGGTGAAATTGATGCTAATGCAAGAATTGTTGGTGCTGCAACCAATAATGTAATTCCTTTCCTTTATAGTAATCTTGCTGCACTACCATCAGCATCAACTTATCATGGTGCATTTGCCCATGTCCATTCAGAAGGAAAAGCATATTATGCACATTCCTCTGCTTGGTATGAGTTAGTTAATAAGGAAATCAATGGAGTTGTAGGAACAGGAACTGAAAGATATAATATTGGATTTGTAGATGCTACAAACCTTGATATCTCTGGTGTCTCAACATTCACTGGTAATGCCGATTTCAATGGAGATGTTGATATAGATGGGCATACTGAACTTGATTATATCAATGTATCAGCAGCATCAACTTTTGCTGGACTGGTTGATATCAACGCTGGTGGTCAAGCAAATACATTTAAGGTAGAAGACCTTACTGATAATCGTGTGGTTATTGCTGGTACTGGTGGTGAATTAGAAGATGATTCTAACTTAACTTTCAATGGAACTACCCTGACGGTAGGTGTTAATCTAGATGTAGATGGAAGAACAGAACTTGATATTACTAATATCAGTGAAACTCTAAATGTTGTTGGATTATCTACATTTGCTTCCGATATTGATGCTAATGGTAACTTAACTGTTGCGGGTATATCTACATTTACTTCTAATATTGACGCCAATGGTGACTTAGATGTAGACGGTAGAACTGAATTAGATATCACTAATATTAGCGAAACTCTAAATGTTGTTGGATTATCTACATTTGCTTCTAATATTGATGCTAATGGTAATCTAGATGTAGATGGTTACACTGAACTTGATGACTTAAACGTTACGGGAGTTTCTACTTTTGCTGGATTAGTTGATATCAATGCAGGTGGTCAGGCAAATACGTTCAAGGTAGAAGACTTAACTGATAACCGTGTAGTTATTGCTGGTACAGGTGGAGAACTTGAGGATGACGCAAACTTAACTTTCAATGGAACTACTCTCGCAGTAGGTGTTAATTTAGATGTAGATGGTCAGACAGACCTTGACGTTCTTAATGTTGCTGAGGGTGCTACATTCAGTGATATTGTATATCTCAATGGAACTGTAAGTGCTGCAAGTTCTACTGGTGTGAATGGTCAGGTTCTACGATCAACTGGTGTTGGTGTTACTTGGTCAACTCTTCCAGCAGCAAGAACAAATTCAATCCAAACTGCAACACAAGGTCAAACATCATTCAACTTCAATTACAATGTTGGATATGTTGATGTATTCTATAATGGTGTTAAACTTGCATCTTCTGAATTTACAGCATCTAATGGATCAACCATAGTTCTTGGTGATATTGCATATGCTGGTGATATTATTGAACTCATAAGTTACAACACTGTTTCTGGTGGTATTAGTGGTGGTGGAGGAGTATCAATACTCAGTGATCTCACAGATGTAACTATCGGCAGTCTTGTTGCTGGCGATACTTTACAGTATAATGGATCAAAATTTGTTAATGATTATACTATTACATCAACCACTACATCTACGTCAGAAGTTACATTGATGAGTCTAGACATATCGGTTTATCGTTCTGTAGAATACACTATTCAGGTGACCGAGGGTAGCAATTACCATGTAACTAAAATCCTTGCGATGCATAATGGTACTGCTTCGGCATTTAATGAATACGGAACACTAATTAACAATACATCTGTTGCATCTTTTGATGTAGATGTCAGTGGCAGCAACATGAGATTGAGAGCAACACCTGCAGGCACTAACTCAACAGTATTTAAAGTTAAATTTGATGCCATCAAGGTCTAATAAATACCTATAAACCTAGGGGAAAGTGAACCTGTGGCAAATCACAACTTTAAAGTTAAGAAAGGTCTTGAGGTAGGAACTGGTGTAACTATTACTGATGGTGGAATTACCGCTATTGGTATTGTTACCGCTCTTCAGTTTAGTGGGGATGGTTCGGGACTAACTGGTGTTGTCTCTGCTTCTGATTCTGGTGTTGTTATTCAAGAAGAAGGAAGTAGTGTTGGAACAGCGTCAACTATTAACTTTATTGGTGATAATGTAACTGCTGCCTTAAATGGTGGTATTGCAAGTGTCACTATTGGTGGTGGTGATATGGTAACAGATACCACCCCTCAACTTGGTGGTAACTTAGACCTGAACGGTAAAAATATTACAGGTATAGGAAGTATATCAATTACTGGTAGCATTAGTGCCACAGGTGTATCTACATTCTCAGAGAATGTTGTATTCCAATCTACTGCATCTTTTGGTGATAATGATAAGATTAATTTGGGTGCTGGTAATGACTTACAGATTTATCATGATGGATCTGACTCAATTATCCATCAAGATGGTATAGGAGATTTAAGAATACGATCTGATAATAGTCTTGAATTTAATACTGCTGGTGAAAAAAATGCAATATGGTGTGATGCTAGTGGTGCGGTAAAACTTTATTACAACAACTCCAAGAAACTTGAAACTAGTAACGCTGGTTTAACGATAACTGGCACTGCTAGTGCAACTACATTCAGTGGTTCTGGTGCTTCTCTCACTACACTTAATGCGTCAGAACTCGATTCTGGAACTGTACCTGATGCTAGATTCCCAGCAACATTACCAGCAGCATCAGGTATAGCTTTAACTTCATTAAATGCAAGTAATCTGGGGATTGGAACTATCCCTGATGCTAGATTCCCAGCAACACTGCCTACTGCTAGTGGTGCTAACTTAACTAATATTCCTGCAGGACAATTAACAGGAACTGTTGCGGATGCTCGATTATCAACAGTTTCTTCATCAAAACTTTCAGGTGCATTGCCTGCATTAGATGGTTCTGCACTCACTGATTTGACTGGTGTTCCTGCAGGAACTTATGGTGCATCAGCACTTACTCCAATCATTACTGTTGATTCAGATGGTAGAATTACAGGTATCACCACTGTTGTTACCTCTGGAACTGGTGCTGGAGCATTCAATAATGTTATTGAGGACACCACACCACAACTCGGTGGTAACTTAGATCTGAATACTAAAACTATTAACGGAACTGGTAATATTGATATCACTGGTTATGCAGCAGTCTCTGGTGTATCTACATTCTCTGGTTCTGTTGGTTTTGCAACCCATATTCATGATGCTGGAACAGGAGGTTTGGATATAAGGACAAATCTATTAAGAATCAAAAATGATGCTGATAGTGAAACACTTGCAACATTTGCAGAGAATGGTGCTGTTTCTTTCTATCACGATAACACACTTAAGTTCAATACAACAAGCACTGGTGCTGTTGTAACTGGTAGCCTTACAGCAACAACAATAGTTAAGAGTGGTGGATCTTCATCTCAGTTCTTAAAGGCAGATGGTTCTGTTGATACCTCTACGTATCTAACTTCTTTCACTGAAACTGATCCAATTGTTGGTGCAATCAATGGTATTGTAAAGGCAAATGGTAGTGGATTAACTAACTTACCTTCTGCTGGGGTTTCAACTTCATCTACCAATATTCAAGCAACTTGGCTTGTTACTTCAAATGGTTCATCTGCATATCGTTTTGCTGGTCCTGGTAATG
>Ga0187218_1000306_pt1 | contig 14926 bp, 32 predicted proteins | sample 14SPOviralmetaG_FD_130167 | JGI IMG/M metagenome (GOLD analysis project Ga0187218, IMG submission 130167) | Marine viral communities from the oligotrophic San Pedro Time Series (SPOT) site, San Pedro Channel, CA, USA - 14 SPOT_SRF_2010-08-11... | ecosystem: Environmental > Aquatic > Marine >...
ACAAATTGTCACCCGTTTTATTTGGATATGTGGAAAAAAAGTTGTATCTTTAGGGTGGTTGTGGGTGGGAGTGTGAGTGTAGGAACTGAAATAAACCAAAAATAAATGTTAAAAAGCTTGTATATGTGGAATAAATTTCGTATATTGTACCTGTAATTATGATTGATATGAGAGATATAATAAAGTTGATGCCCTATATAGGGGTAGGTGTAGTAATAGGGTTAGCTCTGTTAGTGTTACCGATGATTATTCGAGGGTTTTTCTCCCTTTTGTTATTTGCTATGAAGAATCCTTTGGAGAGTATAGTGATAATGGGGGTTGCATTGGTATCCTATTCAGTAGGTCTATACCTTGGAGAAAAGAATTTGTAAAAAAAACAAGAAAAGACTAGGATATATGGATTTTTTTTCGTATATTTACATAGTAAATGATTGATGATTGAGAAAATAGGGTTTGATTCCCTCTCTAGTTAATCCAAAAGACCTCCTCTTAATAGAATTAGAGGCCGTCAGTAGTGTTAGGAGATACACCTACTATAAAAACTGAATCTCTTTTAACGAAATGTGAGCTGTTAGGTAATTTTTCTCACTCTAAACAACGAATTACCACATATAACGATGAGGTGTCACAGGCGATGAAATGATACTACGCACCAAATCGATGATTACCACTAGGAGGTAAGGGGTTTCCTCCGATATAAAGTGGTTATAAAGGAGACCACACTCTCTCTCCTATCCTAAGTGTTCATTCCGAACCACCCACCTAGAAACATTGGTCTCGCTAGGTGGGTTTTTTTTGTCTAAAACTTATCAACATAAAATTGTTAATAACTTTTACCCTAAAAGCTTGTATATATGGATTTTTTTCACTACCTTTAGGGTGGTTGAGGGTGGGAGTATTTACCTATATACCTTATGACAGATTGTCAGTAAAAATAAATGAGAAAAAGCTTGTTTATATGGAATCTTTTTCGTATATTTACTATGTAAATGATTAAAAATTAAAAGATGAATTTATTAAGATTAAATAGTGTTGGTTCGGTTCTTGATTTAGAGGACAATATGGTATATCCACAATTGGTAGATGGTCTACCTGATTTAAACATGGGTGTTGAATTAGATGAATGCTCTGATGAGTGGGTTCTATCTCTATCTAGGGAAGATAGGGTTAAAGTGAATTTCCCCCAAAGTTCCAACGTTTTCAATAATTCGGTTAAGTTTGCGGACGAGTTATAAGAAAAAAGATTTTCGGTATATGAGCTAATTATACTACAAGCTCACATACTATATATAATAGGAGTAGTATATAAACAAATAAAGTAAATGAAGTATAAACACAGAAACTGTATTATAGAGAGTACACCAACAGAACAACTACCTGAAATGGTAAAGATTACCAAAGCACCGAAACTAAGAGGAGATTTTGTAGATAAGAGATACATTACCTTAGAGAAGTGTATCTTGGCAATTGAAGAATTCGAATCTACAAGATTAATTAATTCCAAAGAAAAGTATGTCAAGGCCCAACTAGAAGATGTGGTTGTGATAGAAGAATAAGAACATACCCCATAGGGGGGTAGGTTTCTTGTAAATGGTGCCAAACTTTTTTTTATAAAAGAGCATCGGACTGGTTTTTTTATGCAGGTTAGTTTTTTTCGCTATAGAAAAAACACCTTATACTACCCCCAAGGGTAGCTTGATATATCAAGAAAGGATTGAAAAGAAAAGTGAGCACCTCGTACTTATAGCTCATTTAGGTAAATCGAGGTTTTAAATTTTAAAGAGAAATTATGAATTTTGAAAAAAAGTGGGAGTCTCTCTTTCCCTTAACTAAAAGAGATAAAGAAATAGATGTGAAGTTGGGGATTAAAAGAAAGCCTTGGATTGGTTGTCTTATTTCCTCAGTAGGGAGTATAGTAGTATGGTCATTAATATATTGTATATGGGTAAGTTTATAAAGAGAGTTTTAAAGAAGTGGTTTATTAATCCTTTTACGTTATGGATACTCCTTATCTTATTAGCTATCTATACTATTGGTCTTTATACCATTACTAGTATGTGAGCTGATATTATTAGGGTTACCGATAATTCGAGGTTTAAAAATTTTAGAATGAAATTAAAAATATGATTATGATACCAATGTTTATAATAAAATACTTAATGATAGGATTTGTTTGGTTATTGATTGTTGATTTGTTTATGGAGATGCAAATGGATAATAAACAAAGAATCAGATACTTCCTTTTATGGCCGTTTACACTAGGTGCATTTATCCTTGGTGTAATACTGGCATTGTTGAACGACCAAAATCAAGATAATTATGAATAAATTAATATGGAGAATGTACAATGAGAATCGTATCTCATTAGAAGTAGCGGAAGAACTACTTGATTGTTATTACAATAGAACTAATAAAATATATTAATGAAAGAAGAATATAGACACTTACTTACAGATAGACAGAAATTGTGGTTAGAATCTCAACATCATAGATTAGAGAACGAATGGCAATATCTTGCTTTAGAAGTTAGACACAGAGGAAAGTATTCTGATTTTGAAAGAGGACAACTTAATGAGTTGGCTAGATTAGTTAGAAATAAAAAGAACACAATAGATAATAAAATAATATAATGTATAATAACGCAACATTCGTAGATAAGGCACAAATAAAGAATCTGAAGAAGATGGATGATTTCGTAAAGAATAATATGGATAGATTTCCAAACGATGTATCAGAGAAAATCAGAGAGTTAATTACCAAGATATTAGAAAAAGGACATTATTATGAAGCAGAGGCAGATGTTCTCAATATGGTAGGTAATGAATATAACCAATGGAAAAAAGAAAATAGATAATGCGATTGCAAAAAATAAACGATAGAAAGTTAAAATGGATAAATATCTTTTTTGATACTATATATAAACATTACTGCAAAGGTAACAATATGGTTCACCATTGGGAGCTACAGAAAGAATTAAAGTTTTTGAACTATATTAAAGATTGTGGTGAATATACCTTTGAAGATGCTGATAGATTAAATTCAATAACAAACATATACCAATATATTAAAAATGAGCGAGTACAGGAAAAAAGAGGGTAACAAATATTACCTAAAACAACTCAATTCCGAATCAGGTGAATTAGAGTGGATAGAAATTAACTTACAAAGTAGTACAGAACCAGTAGTAGAATTATCAGAAAATGAGATGATTCTGAATAAACCTAAATATGAGTATTATTTTGAAATGGATTATCCTGATTATGTAACCAAATCAGAGTATGAAGATAAATAATCAACTAAAACACCAACTGAAAGCTAAAGAGTATAGTTCTTTACCTCAACGTATTATGATGGAGAAGTGGGAAGCATCAGGTAGAGATTTACATACCTATTGGAATTCTATTGAATGGGATTCTTCTTGGTTAAAACACGATACACCTGAAGAAAGATACGCTAAAGATGTAACAAGAGAATTTAACAGACATCCATTTAAGGATTATATTGAGAAACCTAAAGAATATATAGAATTATGAGTGCAAAAAAATGGTTAAATGATAACGAGTGGCCAAATAAACCCATAGATTCAGATGCGTGGTCACATTATACTCACTTAGATGTACTTATGGAAGAGTATGCCAAACACTATATGAAAGAAAAACTTAAAAATATAGGTAATACTATTAAAATTAACAAATTTATATAATGGAATATCCTTTTTGGGTTAATGATTTCAACAGAATATCTAATTATCAAGAGAAATACCCACTTGCATTAGAAATATTTAAACATCCACAATCTTTTTGGTATGGAGATAATCCAAAAAAACCAAAAAAACACATGGAAAAGTCAATTCGTAGGTTATTAAACAGAGCAAAACCAAAATTACCTGTATTAGTAACGTATAATATACCAAATAGAGATGTAGGTCAGTACTCAAAAGGTGGTGCAAAGACAAGAGATAGTTATTTAGATTATATTGAAAGGTTTGCGAGAGGTGTTGGAGAAGATTCTCCTATTATTATATACGAACCAGATGCATTACCACACTCAGTATCGTTGGAAAAAGAAGATATGGAGTGGAGATTACAACTTATGCAAGAAAGTTTACAAATGTTAACAGATAATTGCAACGGAATAGTGTATATTGATGTAGGACATTCCAAGTGGCTACACCAAAAAGATGTTAATGAATTGTTAAATAAGGTTAGTAACCCTAAAGTAAGAGGGTTTTCTATGAATTCTTGTAATTATAGAACAACGGAAGAGTGCATAAAATGGGCTAAAAAGCTTTGTAAACTACGACCTAACGATTATTTTGTTATAGATACGAGTCGTAATGGCAATGGTCCTCTTGAAGATGAGTGGTGTAACCCGCCAGGAAGAGGTTTAGGAGAATCACCTACTACAAATACACAATATTCTAAGTGTGATGCGTATATTTGGGTTAAAATACCAGGTGAATCTGATGGAAAATGTAACAAAGGGCCCAAAGCTGGTATGTTTTGGGGAGAACAAGCAGAAGAATTAGTTAAAAATAGAATATGAATTATAAAGAATTTAAGGTAATAGCAGTAATGGATACTGAGGATGTTCAAGAAAATCCAATAATTTTTGATTTTAATATATCAGGAGTAGATGAAAATTCAGTTGGAATGACTGTTTCAAAGATGAAATCAATATACAAAATAGTATCAATTGAAGAAACAACACCTACAAAAACAGGTGAAATATACAAATCAGATGAGAAAATGTAACGTTTGTAAGAAAAACAAACCTAATTTTAGATATAAAACCGATAAAAAACTAACTTGTAAGAGTTGCGAACGAACTTGGGTTAAATATTTTATAAGACTTCTTGTAAAACAACGAAGATTAACTCCATTAGAAAGGTTAGGAAACCGATTGGGGTATATGGGAACTGCATTTATTATGATTTCTCCTTATTTATTGAAGTATGATGACCTTGGTGCTTATACTTATTTAATAGGAGCGGTTTTATCCTTACCTCAAGTGTGGTTAGCCAAGCAATGGAACTTAGTAATAGTAAATTTTAACCTATTAATAGGATATGGGTTATATATAATAAACAATATATAGTATGGATGGAATTTTAACTTACCTAATTATAGGTTTTATATGGGGATTGATGTGTGATTTTCTAATTTTACCTTTTCCTGATAATGCTACACGAGCTAGATACATCTTTTTCTGGCCAATTTCCCTTGGTGCATTCATATATGGTGTTATAATACACATCTTCAATCAAAATAATTAAGAAAAAGCTTGTTTTTCTCGTATTTTTTTCGTATATTTACATAGTAAATAAAACATAAAAGATATGATAAAACCTAAAATTACAAAGCCGTGGAGCAAAGAGATGTATGAATACAACGATTACGTTGCAGAATTCATGAAGATGGAAATCGAAACCTCAATAAACAAAGCCGAACAAAATGATGATTTCAATACCCTAAACGAACTAATGGTTCTTTGTGGTGGTATTAAATATGGAGATAGTTACACACTTGGTGAACTATGGGAAGATTGTTTGAACGAATTACAGAATGTTCAAAACTATTGGTTACACGAAGAATTCCCATATGCTGTATCAAAAGGTTGGGTAAACGATGTTGATTTAAAATTCGTTGGATATGACAAATAGTTGGTATTATACAGAGATGGGTTCTCGAAACAAGAAAACAGGTAAGTTATCTTACTACCAAGTAAGAGTAACTGATTATAAAATTGATGATTGTAATTGTAAGGCAAGAGAATTTCGTTCTTACTCACCTTGTAAACATATGAAAAGATTACAAGAAAAACTAACACATTTATCGATATGACATACGAACCTTATAAATATGACCCCAATAATCCTCTTAGTGATAAAGAGCTAGATGATTTGGGTAAAGTAGATTTTGAAGGATTCTTAGAATATTTAGACTCTCAGTCCGAATATCTCAAACAATTCTCCAAACCATTGAGTTCTTATCATACAAAAAGATATGCATCTTTAAGTTTAGCTCAACAAGGTAAACAAATTACTGATGAGGAGTTGGCAAAAGCAGATGAAATTGGTAAGAAAAATGAAAAAAAAGTAAAAGAAGAAATAAAAAGAAAAAATAATGGATGATATTAAATGGAAATTACTCGGTATAGGAGTAATACTTACCTTCTTAGGACAAGTTTCAGTATGGTTTCAACATAACTGGCAATTCGTTAACCCAAAATACAAACCAGAATGGTGGGGTTGGTATATAATAGCGATTCCAATTACTTGGTTTTTCTTAAAAGGAACACAATATGGTGTAGAAGCATTTGGTGGTAAAGTATGGCCAAATAGATTTATAGGATTTATACTTGGAATAGGTAGTTATGTATATTTAACTAGTTATTTTTTAGACGAACCTGTAACTTGGAAAATAGGTGCACAGTTAGTATTATGTTTTGGTATTATATTAATTCAAGTTTTTTGGAAGTAGAATATTTATAGGTATAGTAAAATTACAATAGGTTATGGAAGATATAGAAAAGTATATACAAGATTATGGAACATTATTGTTCTACAACTCCCCAAATTCAATTATAATATCAAGAAACAAAATAGCATCAAGAGTAACTGATGCGTTTTGGTCACAATATATAAGAGATATACTTAAAGAAAATATAGAGTTCAAATTAACCGGTACAGGTGAAGAGGTTTATATAAATCAAATTAAAAATCAAAATGTAGATACTGAAAAACTTGATAAACAAGAATGGATGATTGACCAATTCATAATGAAAGGTTCAACTTCTGATATTGCTGTATCAATGAAGATGGTAAATGAGTTTACTGTAAAAGCAACTCCTAATGGAATTGTTCTTAAACCTGCTATTCTAAAAAATAGCCTTGTTTCAGTTGATGATAAAAAACACTTAAAAAGAGTGTTTGATTCAAAATGTGTAACTGAGTTAATAGAACTTATACAAAAGATTTACTTAGAATCTGTTGAAGAAGCACAGAAACTAATCGAAGGAAAGAGTAAAAAGAAAGTAACTATACTTTATAGAGAACCAAAGAACAGAGTAGTTTCAGGAGTTATTCAAGATTTCTTTGATATATTTAATAACCAATCTCCAAGTGAAAGATTTTGGTTTGAACAATTTATTAAATCTAGTAGTCCTATTGATTATCCTTATTTAACAAAAACCTTTACCCATAGAGAAAATTCAATCCCTAGTGGTTATTATGGTAAAACAGTTGCAGAAGAAAAAATATTATTTTCATTTGTTAAATCTTTGTGTAAAGAGTATCTTGAAGAAAAATCAGCGTGGAGAACTGATAATCACTCTGGTCCTTATTTGGAAATATTAAGAGAAATTATAGTTGGACTTGATTCTAAATCATATCAATTAGTAAACATAGATTTTAACAGAGAACAAGTAGATGCTAAACTTAAAGGTAAAAGAGTAGATGTTCATTCGGTGTTAAGAAAAACTTATAATTTCGAAGAAGATAAAGAAATTAAAAACGAAGATGACTCCATAGATAAAAGAACAGGTTCTTTTCATAACTCAAATGATTATTGGAAAACGGCATTGGTAGATATAATAGAACAATCCCCAAGAATTGCAGATTTAATTAAAACCGAAACGTTAATATATTGGAGGTTATCAAATCATAAATCAAACATCTTCAAAATAGATGAGTCAGATTAAACAAATAATAGAGGGTTGGGCTAATGTAATAAAAGACCAATTCAATGCAGTTGATATTGTAACTAAAACAATATCAAAAAAAAGATTAGAATTATGTGACCCTTGTGATTTGAGAAGAGGGAATACTTGTTCCACCACATTATCAGGACTTCATATAATAACAAACGAGAGAAAAAATGGTTGTGGTTGTAATATATCAGCCAAGACATTATCTCGTTCTTCACAGTGCCCACTAGGAAAGTGGTAAAATAATTTATAAAACATTTGTTAATTACAAATAAATTTCGTATATTAGTAACTTAATAATTACATAGAATTATGGATAGAGGAAAACGATTACAAAAATCAGAAGCAGCAAGAACTAAAAGAACTAAGGTTAAAGAAACTTTGGAAACAATAGAAAAGAGAAAAAGAGCAGATATTAGAAATAATAAAAAGAAACTCCAAAAGATAAAGAAGAGACATCATAATGAGTAGTAAAGATACAGATGGAGCCCTTGATATGGGAAAGAAATGGGATAGAGAAATAGCATTAACAGAATATAACCATAACGGTATAGTTGATGAAATTTTTTCTGAACCACTATCTTTATCAGTTAATGATATGATTTATTATGTAACTACAAAGTTTAGTATATTAACATTTATGAAAGGTGGTACTAGTCGTATCGGTGGTTTATTAGACTATAATCCAAATATTTGTAAGTTCAATTCAAATGATAATGTTAATCCACAACCACTCGGTATTGATTGGAAAAGAGCTTTGAGTTTACATGAAGATAGAATAAAACTAAATCAACCAAATCGTATTAAGCCTTCAGAACTACAATCTCACTTTAATTCAACAATGGTTGGTGCTTCTGAAAATGACTTTGTTGTTATAATTAGAAATCCAAGATATAAATGGTTAAGTGGAGTCTTACAAGATTTAAGACAACAAAATAGTAATAATTCACTACAACCATCTTTAGTTGGTTTCCTTGTTAACAAGTACCCAACATTAAGTGAAATCTTTAAAGACCCAGAAAAGAGGTTTCTTGAAGAAGTACTTAATAATGAGCCTGATGCTTTTTATGATTTACTTAAACACTTTTTATTAGGTCATCTATCATTAAATAAGAGTGTAACTAATCATCACTCTAAATTGTATAATGAAGTAACATATAAATTACTACAACTTAATACAGAGATAGATGAAACAAAATTAAAGATTCTTGACTTAGATTCGGTAGAGGGAAATATAGATAATGTATTTAAACATTATTATCCTGATTTAGATATTAGTGATGGTCAAGGTAAATCCACGCAAAGAAAAAAATATGAACCTTTATTAAATGCATTAAAAAGGTTTGAAAACGAGTATCCAATATATATGAGTATGATACAAGAATCAATTAGTAGAGATTTTTTCTACTATAAATTAATAAAACAAAATTATGGGAAGCAAATTTTTCGGTAACAAACACGATAACAAAACAAATAAGAATAACAAGAAAACTAATCCTAAAACTAATAGTAAAGGAAAGGGTTCTAATATGGGAGTAAGAAAAGTCGGCAGAGGAAATTAATTTGTCGGTAACAAAAAGAATATTAGCTCACATGGTAATATAGGTAACAATGAAGAAGTACATAGACTCGTTAGAGAACATAGATAAGATAGCCTTTATAATAGTAGGTATCCAATTGGTCATAATAATATTAACTTAAGTAATGGGGGGAACAAAAGGATTTAAGGTTAAACAATACGATATAACGATAGAACACGATAAGGGAATCCAAGTATTACGAGACCATTATTTAAAAAGAATATCAACCTCGACTAAAAAGAGTAATCAAGCCTTATACATGAAGGTTTGTCAAATATTAAAAGGGATAAGGGATAGGAAGTTTTATACTACGGCGGAAAAGATATGGTTAAACGATATAAGAATGAAGTTCCTTATATATAAAGAAAAAGAAGGAATTTGATACATTAAAAGAATTTCGGTATGTATAATAATAAAGTAAGGCCACAATCAAATAATAATATTTATAATAATACAGAGTAACATAACTATAATAAACACTATATAATGAAAGATAACTTTAATTGGGATGACCACCTAGATAACGATGATGATGAGAATCATGATGAGAACGACCTATTTGGTATAAATCACCCATTACAACTAGAGAAACAACTATTCTTTCAGGATGTACAAAGGGGAGGTCCTATACCAATTGACCCAATAGAGTTTATAGAACTGTTTGGTCACTTAACTCCCACCGATTGGGATGATATGGTGGATATCTTTTTCTCCCTATATCATCGTTGGGGTATGGATTCAAATACCCTTATCGATAATTGGGGGTTAGATTGGATATGGTCTATCCAAAAACATTGCGAATCCAAGGAAGAGTATGAACTGTGCTCTGTTCTAAAGATGTTAACTGAGGAATATCAACTAAAAGGCCTAATTTCTGGCCAAAAGATTAAGGTACAAGCTTAGTGAAATCGAGGATTAGAGGCTCTGAATTAAGATTCATAGCTGGAGAGACAAGAACTATCAATATAAAAGAGGGGAAAATTCTTTCTACGACTGAAGAAACTAATAAAAAAACGACTTGGGAAAAAAAACTTTATTTTTCGACACTAAAAAAATTTTAAAAAGACCGACACTATCTTTAGTGCTTATACTATTAAGTTATAGGTTATTATCTTTTCTTTTACTTTATTCTTTTTAAGTTGTCTGGACGTCTGGAAAAATAAATATATATAAAAAATAAAAACGTAATTAAAAGTTATCAACAAGTTATTAACAATATAGAAAAAAAGATTAAAACCTCGTAATCCCTTTTGGGTTCAACAAACGAGAATAAATAAAATAAGATGTTATGAACGAATTAGATTTACATGGATTTACACACGATGAAGCGGTAGATATTGCTGAGGATTTCGTATTAATGGAATCACACGATTCGATGTTTCAATGTAAAATCATAGTAGGTAATTCTTCAACAATGACAAATAGAGTTACCAAAATGTTAAACGAACATGGGTTTAAATATTATATTCCATCTTGGAATGTAGGAGAAATAATAGTTTCAAATTAAGTATATGGATGCAGATGTTTTATTCTTTGAAGAAATAAAGAAACATTCCAAACCTGTTAAAGGTCAAACCGATGTTACTATTGAGAAATTAGAAAGAAACTCTGATGTATTATTTCTATTGTTACCTGAATGGGCATTTGATTTACCACCATATAACATAGCAAGATTATCTTCTATTATAAATGAAGCTGGATATACCTCATCTTGTTTAGATTTAAATATTGAAGTTTATAACGAATCAAGGAATTGGGAAAAGGATGGTATCGTTCCTTTTGACCCATTCAATCCACACAACTTAACTAAATGGGAACTTAATGAATATCCCAAGTACTTGAAAGAACCTGTATCTAAGGTACTAGAAAAGTATATTGATAAGATAGTAGAACTCAATCCTAAAATAGTTGGATTCACTTTATATTATTGTAATGAAGGGCCTGTTGATTGGTTTGCAAGTGAGTTAAGAAAACGATTACCAAATACAGTATTCATATGTGGAGGCCCAAACTTACACTTTAAGAAAGATGATATAGAGAAAGGTAAAATATTTTCATTAAACAATAAACCTGTATTTCAATATGGTGTAGTTGGTGAAGCTGAATTAATAATATTAGATATACTAGAAGAAATTGATAATGGTAAGATGAACCACGAAGGTATGAAGTTTTTAACACAGCCTCTTAATCAACGATTAAACATTAACAACTTTCCTATACCGAATTATTCTGATATGGATTTTTCAAAGTATGATATGCCAAATGGAATACTAACAGAATTTAGTAGAGGATGTGTTGCAAAATGTACATTCTGTTCAGAAACTCATTTTTGGAAATATAGACAAAGAAATCCTAAATCTGCATTGGATGAAATAGAACATCTCTATAAAAGTAAAGGAACTAATGTTGTTTGGTTTTTAGATAGTTTAGTAAATGGTAATTTAAAATCACTTAAAGAATTTGCAGAAGGAGTTATTGAACGAGGATTGGAAATTAAATGGGCTGGATTTGCAAGATGTGATGAAAGAATGGATTTAGAATATCTAAAACTATTAAATAAATCAGGTTGTTTTATATTAAAGATTGGAGCAGAATCTGCAAGTAATAACGTTCTTAATGATATGAGTAAAAGAATGACCAGAGAAATAATGGATAAAAACTTTTCTGATTTTCAAAAAGCTGGTATTGGTGTAGTTAGTACTTGGATAAATGGATTCCCTACCGAAAAGACAATAGACCATAAATCTACATTAACTTTTCTTTGTAGAAATAGAAATACTATTGTAGGAGCAGCATCTGCACCAGGATTTACAATATATGCCGAAAACATTGTAGGACAGAATCCTGAAAGATTTGGAGTAGCTAACTTTACATATGATATGAATTGGATACGAGATGATTTTTCTTTCGGAAAACCTCATATGTTATGTAGAGTTAAAAATTACGAAATACTATTACAAGAGATACAGAGTTTTTCTACAATCAAACTACACCCTAGACCTAACTTGGAAAAATTATATAATATAACATATGATGAACCAACTCTGTTTAATGAGATAGAATATAATGATGTTAAACCTAAAGTTTTAAATACTAATTTAAATGAATTTGCAGATTCATTAGTTAAACAACCATTTGTATTATTTGAAATACTTTGGAGAACCAGAGGGGGATATGAAATGAATTTAAAGTTTGATGAAAAGATAGATGATTTAGAATTTGGAGCTCCTGTTGCTTCTCCATATAATGCAGAATATAATTTTAAAATAAATAAAACAGGAGATTGGTCTTGTACCATAGTAGCAAAATATACTCAACCAAAAGATAGACCCTTTAAAGTAATGGATTTCTCACAACAAAAATCATCACTAATAGAAAGAGCAAGAGTATTTGCAAAACCTAAATGGGGTGATGGTAGTAGAACAAAAGAAGAAGTAATTGAATTATATAAAGAAGAGAAGTATCTTAATAAAACAAAGGATTTTAGTTTTACTTTTAAATGGAAAGGTAGTGGAACTTGGGATACCTCTAAAAAAACTTTATTTTAAAAAAATAGAAAATAATTTGGATATATGAAATATTTTTCGTATATTTGTAAATACAAATAAAAAAAATGAGAAAATTAGTATTTTTAATAACAGAGCAAAACGAAGCTCCAAAAGTTATAGAGTTTATAACTGATAGAAGTCCTGAGTGGACAATAGAACAATATGGTAGAAATAGATTACCATTAGAAATGGAATTAATTAAAGATGAAGAATCAGAAGAAAAAATCCAAATATCAAGAGAAGTTGAATTGGGACTCTACAACATCGTTGGGTGAGTTAGCTCATCAGATTGGAAAGAAGATGACAGAGAAGGTAGTTAAAAGTAAACGAGATTATACTCGTAAAAAGAAACACAAAAATAATACCTTAGAAGAATAAAAATTATATATACTTATATATGAATAAAAGAGAAATTTTAATTTTAACATTTGTTTTATTAGCAGTATTAGTTAGGTTGATACCACATCCACCAAACTTCACACCAATAATTGCATTAGCATTATTTGGTTCAACTACATTTAAAAATAAATTGATTGGATTATCACTTCCTCTTTTAGCAATGATTATATCTGATTTGTATTTAGGATTTTATTCTATTTCACTTTGGGTATATGGTTCGTTCTTCTTAATTAGTATATTAGGAACATATTGGAAAAAGATAAAGGTTACAAATGTTTTCATTTCATCTTTAATCTTTTTTATCATCACCAACTTTGGAGTTTGGTTAATGGGGTATCCTAAAACAATAGAAGGTTTTCTATTATGTTATACTATGGCTATTCCATTTTTTATCAACTCTATATTAGGAGATTTATTTTTCAGTTATCTATTAAAGTATTCATTTAGATATTCTGAAAAGAAACTTATGCTCGGTTCGTCTATCGGTTAGGACCTCAGGTTTTCATCCTGGTAAGAGGGGTTCGATTCCCCTACCGAGTACAACTATTGTTCATTGAAATATTGTTTAATTAAAAAAAAAAGAAAATTATGGAAACACTTTATATTGTAATAGGTGCATTCTCATCCATTTTTATATTCCTTTTGGGGTATGCGGTGAGTGGTGTGTTTAATGGAAAAAAAAGAGTAGATGAACTTGAGAAGTTCATTGATGCAACTGATGATAGAATCACAGAAGTAGATAGAGAAAGAAACTTTTGGAAAGAAGATACTTACGCAACTCTTGAACGCTTAAACGAAGAAGATGATAATATAAAAAAAATATTAGATTCAAGATTAGATAGATTAGAAAGTAGAATTATAGGTATGATTCCACCTACCAACGAAGAGTTGATGAAACGAATCGAAAAAATAGAAGAAGAATCTTACAGATTAAGAATGAATATGTAAGATATTAAATTGAACAATAGTTAGGAGAAGTGGCAGAGCGGTCGAATGCACTGGTCTTGAAAACCAGCGTACTGAAAGGTACCAGGGGTTCGAATCCCTTCTTCTCCGCAATTAGGGGGATTAGCTCAGTTGGCTAGAGCACTACGCTTGCACCGTAGGGGTCATCGGTTCGAATCCGATATCCTCCACAATGACATGAGTCATAATGGTAGTAATAACTACTGATTTAAAAACACAATTATGAGTAAATTAAAAGAGAAGTTTGGTAAATACTTCCAATTCAAAAATACCATTAATGGAACAGATTATTTCCTAAGAGGATTAGCAATGTTACTATTTGTTATTCCAATGGCAATCTTTATTGGAGTAGGAGTAGGGATAATTGCTGCAGGAGGAAATGCACTATTAGCTGGTATTCTTATTTTATTAGGAGGGTTACTTGCGATACCAATGATTTGGTTTTCACTAGCAACAACATATAAAAGAATAAATGCATTCTTTCCTAACAAAGCAACATTACTAACTGTACTAACATTTATATTCTCATTTATAGTAGAGGGATTAAATCCTAATGGTGGAGGTAATTTCGATTTAGAGAATACATTACCAATTGTAAGTCCACTTGATAGTCCTATCTACATAGTACTTTTATTAGCATCATTAGTGTGGAGTTTATATTTACTATTTGGTAATTCAAAAGTTAAAAAACATATTGGATAATGAATAAGGTATTCTTATTTATAT
>Ga0187218_1000310_pt1 | contig 14880 bp, 19 predicted proteins | sample 14SPOviralmetaG_FD_130167 | JGI IMG/M metagenome (GOLD analysis project Ga0187218, IMG submission 130167) | Marine viral communities from the oligotrophic San Pedro Time Series (SPOT) site, San Pedro Channel, CA, USA - 14 SPOT_SRF_2010-08-11... | ecosystem: Environmental > Aquatic > Marine >...
CAAAGTCATCTTTTGTTGCAGCAACAGTGTCAGGACCCACAATCAACAACACACCATAACTTTTTGTCTGTGATTCTAGTCTTGCAGCAACACTTACAGGATCGCCCAAGCAGTCATAGCCCAGTTTCTTTTCACTGCCTATGTTGCCAACTAGTATTTTGCCTGTGTTAACGCCTGCACCCAAACCTACACGGGGCGGCGCTGGACCAGGATCTTCTCCTCCCACTGCTTGTAAACGTCTTTGTTCATTGAACTGTTCACAGGCATCAATCATTTCCAGTGCAGTCTGCACTGCAGTCCTAGCATGGTTTTCGTCATCAAGTGGAGCACCATGTATGTGCATACTAGCATCACCTATGTACTTGATCATTGTGCCTTCATTGCGCATCACAGGTTCAGTGATTGCAGTCATATATGAATTAATTGTTTTTGTAAAGCCTTCGACATCAGCGCCATAACTTTCACCCAGGCCTGTAAAGTTACGCATGTCAGTCATCACACAACTTAGCACCTTTTCTTCGCCGCCTAGTCGTATTAGGCTTGGATCTTTTTGTAGTCTTTCAACAACTGTTGGATTTACATATGTGCCAAACTGCTTTTTGATCTGTTGCTTTTGGAAGAACTCTAATACAAATCTGTTGAACACTGCATGGAAGCCTGTTATGACAGTTGTTATCAGTGGCATGGTGCCATCAATTAGAAATAGTTTTGTTGTCCACGCATAGTAAGGTGCGTACACAGCACCACCTGCAAACACAAGCACTGCACCGCCTACAAACCAGTAAGGTGTAAAACGTGCAAGCACAACTAAAAATAGACCCAGTATGCCTGTTGCTGTAAGTTCTGCAATACTACCCCACCATGGACGTGTGATTTGATCAACATCAATCATTGTTTGCAATGTGATTGCTGCTGGTATAAAACTGTACTTCTCACCCACAGGTGTAGCAACCATTGTTGTAGTGCCTGCTGCTGTGGGAGCAACTATAACTGTGCGTCCAGCAAAACCACCGAAGTCATCACTTGCTGCACTCACTGTTTCGAACTGTTTGTTATAACGCAACCATATTCGTGCATTGGCATCTGTGTTCACAATTGGATAACCTGGTATGCGAACTTTTTCTACACCTGCTGCACTGCTTTTAATTTGGTAACTGGGTGCGCCTGTGGCAACGCGAATAACTTCAACTGCCAGTGCAGGATAAGTTTCTTGGCCAATCTTCATTATCAGTGGCACACGACGTACTACACCATCTATTTCAGGCACTGTGTTTACAACACCAACACCGGGTGCATTATCACCCAACAGAGGAATAGGTCCCAGCATGCCATCCCATTCATACAAGAAAGGCAGTGGATCGTTGATCTTTGCAACACCACGTGGCACACCGTTGCGGTTTACATCTGTGCTGCCTATTTGTGCAATAACAACTGCGTTATCAACAAGTGCTTGTGCTAGGTCCATATCGCCACCTAGCCTATCTTCTTCACTCATAATAATTGGAAGTACAATAACACCTGCACCTTGGTCGCGCAACTGCCAGATAAGTTCTGCTAATACATCACGCTTCCAGGGCCATTGTCCAAATTTAGCAATTGCTGCTTCATCAATGGCAACAATGCCAATGTCTTGACTGGTTTGTGGAACATCTTGTTGTTGTAGTAAATCAAACTGTTTTAGTCTCAGTGTTTCTACCACTGTACTGTCTTGAAAATGTGCAAACAGTAGCAACAATGCTGTGATTGTTGCCACTGTCCAATGTGTTATAATCTTGAACATGTATTACTTATAACAATTTATTTTAGTGGATTCAAATTAGCAGTTGGTATGTCCCAGGATATATTGCCCCTTATCACATCCACTCTGTATTTGTAATATGTATAGTTTGCAAATAGTGCTACACACAGTACTGCAACAATTAGTGCCGCCCAACGATTATCCGTCATAGTCATGAGTGCCCTCCCTGTTGTCCCAAGGTCCGTTTTCGTAGCATCCTGCTGGCATGGTGTCCTTGTAACTTACACCTGCAGTAAATCCAAATTGGGTTGCACTAATTGTTGCACTTTCAAAAGGCATTTCACGCGGTTTACCCCAACAACTGTTGTTGCTTTGTCCTGGATATATATAACGTGGGTTTGCTGCTAATAATTCACGTAGATTAGCAATCTGCTGTCTATAGATGGCGCTGTTGTAAGCATGATAGCAACTTGCGGCTGCTGCCCAATCTACATCATTCATTCTTTCTTCAACAGGAGCATTACGATCATACCCTACTACATCCATGCAATGTTTCATTGCTTGGTTATTGTTATCAGCGAATGCACTGGTACTTGCCAGTATTGCACCTGCTGTTATTAAAAGTTTAAGTCCTTCCATGAGCTCTCTCCTTCTCTGTTTCAGTATTGTGTTACGGCTACTGAACAACCGCCTGTCGTTTGACAATTTTGGTTTAAACTGTAACTCTGAGCACTAGTTGTGCTACTTTGCGTTAAACTTAAATCTGTTCCATAATTACCATCTAAACTAATAGTTGCTGTATGGCTATGTGATTTCTTTTGATGTATAAAAACATTGTTGTCATCATTGTTAATAGTAAGGTCTAGACTTTTATCTGCATTTGCTTCTTGCATCACATGTACATTATTGTTATCACCAGATATGTCTACATCCATACTATGATTACTTGTGTTGTTTTGTGAACGTTGGGACAATCTTAAATTATTGTCATTACCATTAACAGACAATTCCATATTATGTCCTCCGTGTTCAACATTATCATACTGCCAATCGTTTTCTGTAATTTTGTAGCCTTGTCCTAGTTCCATGCTATTGCCTGTCCCTGTTACATCTATTTCCATTGTGTCTGCATTGCAAAGGCTACCATTATGACATTTTTGTTTTGCAAGCATTGTATTGTTGTTGCCGTCTATAGATAATTCTATTGATGCGCCCTCTGTCTCTTGTATCAGTGTAACATCAATATTATCGCCATCTAAACTGACAGGCGTTGTACTCGTGCCTATAGTGTTGTCTTCTCCATCTTGTGTCACAGACAAATCTAGTCCGTCGCCACTTTGCGTAATGAATATGTCATTAGCAAAACTATTGAGACTGAAAAATATTAATGTCATTACTAGCAGGTATCGCACTGTCTATACTCAACTTAAAATCATCTATCCTGTTACCAACACCTTGATCTATGGTTAGGTTATAAGCATAGTTCTGGCTCAGTCTCAGTTTTATATAATTTCCTGTACCGCTGTCTCTTATCACAACAAAGTCAGGATTTTCATCTGTGATTGCAATGTTCAATATCGGATCATATCCAAATATTGTTTCATTAAAAATGTCATCAAACTCACTTTTTAGTATTGCCGCTAGTCTTTTATTACTTTGCTCTAGTGCATCAAATAAAAACTCCAGTGCCAGAGGATCGTAATCCAATAGTGTATACCATGTGTCTTCCTCATCCAAGTAAAGCAAGTCTCGCTCAAGAACATCAATCTCTAAAAAGTCTATATCTAATATATTGGCTATTTGCTTTGCTCTCTGCCGTTCTAGTTCTTCATCATCATACACAGGTTTGCGCACAATTATAAGATTGTTGATGAATGTTTCGTCTGGATCTAGTAGCAAGGGTCTCTGTGGAGCTGAATCAATAGCTGAAACAGTAGTGGCTTGGAAGGCTTGGTTGAGAACTACTTGTCCCATGTCCGACTCCACAGAGATTTCTCCAACTGTACACAATGCTTTGCTTCCTATTTGTGTACAACTGGGTAACAGTATTACAGTACTTTGACCAAACTCATCCACACTCATACTAAAGTCTGTACCGCGTACAGCAATAGTTGCAGTGGGAGTTCTAATCTTAATGTTCTGTCTAGAATTCTTTGCTATTTGACCGCTGGCATAGCGAATTGTGCCAAGTGCTGCCTTTATACTTAGAGCACCAGTCTTTGTGTTAGGGTCATAGACGAATTCGTCTATAACAAGTTTACTGTGTTCAGTGACATCTACTCGCGTGTCGTCAACAAACTCAATAGCAGTTCGACCTTTTGCTGTTTTAACAGTATCATAACTTTCAACATCTGTTCCTTTGTCCACCAACAGTTCTTCGCCTCCACGGCGCTCAATCATGCTATTGCCTTTTTGTTCAATAACATCACCTATGGAGGCGAGTCCCTGTGTGGCCGAGAGAACTAACAATGTAAGAGTTACGAAAACTGTTCTATACATTGTTAGTCGCTCTGGCTAATGTCAACATCGAAGTCATCACCAGCAATGGTTAGATCAACAGTATTGTCGTAGATGCCACTTTGTGTAACATCAACAGTACCGCCACCACCTGTGATATCTAGGTCAACAGTATGTCCTGCACTATCACCGTTTCCACTCACATCAAGTGTAACTGCAACGCCTTCGTCACTGTTTGCACTGTTAGTTGATAGACTAGCACTGTTATTAAGTGCTACGGTAATGTTTGCATTTGTACCATTTAGTGTAGAATCGATAATGTTGTTGTCGCCTGTTACTGTAAAGGCTACAGTTGCACTATCACTATCACTGGTTTCACCAATGTTGATTGTGAAATCGTTGTCATCACCGGTTGCAGCAACGGTCAATGTTACTGTATCACAACTACCTGTGGTTGTGCTACTACATAACAAATCTATTTCGTTACTATCACCTGTAATGTCCCAATCACCTGTGTAAGTATCACCTTTGATGACTGCAGTTATAGTGTTATAACTACCAGTCTGGTTAATGTCAAATGACATATCATCGCCGGTTAGGCTTACTGCGGTGGTTGAATTTCCGATTACGTTGTCGGTACCATCTTGTACAATGTCTAAATCCAAGGTATCGCCACTTTGCGTAATGTAAATGTCATTTGCAAATGCCATACTTGAAAAAAGTACAATGCTCGAGATAGCCAACAATTTTACTGCGCTTCTCATTTTATTTCTCCTGCAGTTTTGGGCTTTCCGTTAGGATAATAACCAATGGGTACATTGCCATAGTTTTTTCCTTTGAATTTCCAAAAGCCTTTTTGTTCTCCTTGTTTTACCAGTTCTGCAACCGCTGCTTCGACTGCTGCTTTTACTGCATAACTAGTAGGTTCGTTCACCGCCATCCCTGCCTCAACCTCCAGGGCTTTGGTACCTAAATCAAGGAACCTAAATACATCTGCGCCACTACTGTGACTTGCGATGCTTTTTTGAGTCAACACTGTAAGCAATATTTCACCGGTTTGTACACTGATGATACGCATTGCTACTGTTATTTGATCTGTTCTATATTCTGTACTAGCGCCAATACCAAAGTATCTTGCACCTATGCCTCCGCTAGTGATATTACTGTCATACCCCACAACACCACCATCAATAAGCAAGCCAGCATACTTTAGTGCCTTGAGAGGCGATTTGCCATCATCAAAGGTTTCTGCTGTGCTACGGATGAGTTGTCTTTCTTTTGTGAGGTTTTGTAAACTGTTACGTTCTAATACTGTGAACCAAGTTTCGTTGCCTATGTTTTTAAGTGCGTCAATAACATACACTTCAGCACCTTGTGTGACTGCTGAACTTAGTTGACTAAATCTTTCGTTGGGTTTGCGCTGTCCTGTTTTGTCTAAAAAACCATATACTGCAATTGGAATCTTTTGGCCATCTAACTCAGGGAGCTCTGCTATAACAGGCACTGGCAAAGGGGCTAGTTCAGGTTGCTTGTGTACACCTGTAGTGTGTGCTCCACATCCGGCGAGTACTAGCGTTAAGAGTATGGGTATAATACGCACAAACATTTTTTAAAATCCAAAGCCTGACATTGGTACTGTAAGTTCAGTGGTTGTGCCATCTTCTTCTACAATCATGACTGTGATTGTATCTGATGTTACGTCTTTGTTCCAAGTAATGGTAGCACCTTCAATTTCTGCAGTGCCTGATGTTGCGCCATCATCTTCGAACATACCATCCACTAAACTCTTACTAATGTTAGCGTATATTCTACTTTCAACGTTCTTAAGAAATTTAGCCAAAGTGCTATTCTCTGCCTCACGTTCAAGTTCGCGAGCCAGTGACTTTGCCTCATCTTCATTTTCTTTTTTACGTTGTTGTTGTAGTTGGTCAATGGCAAGTACATGGTTACTGTAGCCTTGTCCACTGAATGCTGGATTTTTAAATGAATGTGTTAGGTCACTTGCACTTGCCTGTGTGAAGGCGAGTACCCCTAACGATAGAATTAATAGTCTCATAGTTTAGCCCTCTCTCCAAGAGCTTCCAGTTATACGCCCGCTCTCACCTGGGCTTTAGTCCTCTACTCGAGAAATAACGAAACACAGCAAGGGTCATCCCTAACTGGTAGAGTCATTTCTCGAATACGCCTAACTAACTAGAAGTCTCTCCTCTTCCAGTTTTATTTAGGTTCGATTGTGTAGGGATTAAAACAGTATATAATGTTTGAGACGCTTATTTTAAGCGTTAAACATTTGTTACCAGTTGTGGTGTGCCTTTTGATCTATCATCAAATAAATCAAATCCACCTGTGTGCGCAAGATCGCCACTGTCTAATAATGCTCTTGCATCATCGCCATCACCAATGGTGATATAGCCACCTGTCTTGGTGTTGAACACCATAACATAATCATGGCCTTCTTTGATCTTGTAGTAGTCTTGTCCTAATGCAATAAACTCTTTGTTTAGAGTTGGTTCATCTACAATTTCATTTCCATTTACTACATTGTCTAAAAACTTATTTGCTAGATCTTCAGGTAGTTCGGTGTACAAACCTTTGAGTGCACCGGCCATTACTTCTCGTACACCTGCATTATCTAGATGTTGCTTAAACAGTGTATTCAAATTTGCTACACCTCTGGTGTTAAAGTTTAGACCACCCAGTGGAATTTTGTCTTGTGCAACACTTTTCTTCGGCCAACCGTACACTGCTAGTGCAGATTCAGGTACACCAAGTTCTATCATTTTCTTGTACATAACAATTCTAGCACTACTGCCATTGCCGTAGCCACTGGTAGCATACAATCGTCCACCTGCTCTACTTGATTTGCCACTGCGTGTAGCAACACCACCGTTGTCTGCTTTGACTTCTACACCCTGACCATTGATAAGAATAAGGTCACTCTTATCTGCAAGATCAACGCCTTTGCCAGTCAGTGCTAATAAAAATTCACCTGGACCTTGGTCTGGTCCATAGCCCATTGCACCTCTAAACTTTAGAGCAATATCCATATAAATGTCTTTGAGAATAGGAACACTTTTAATCTTTTCATACACATTGCCACTTTTGTTATTGACTAGGTCTGCGCCGTTCCAATAACCTTTTTGTGTAGCAAGTGTTTGCAAAAACTTTTCTTTTTGATCAAAAGGTGCATCAACAGCAATAACCAGTTCTGCAAGTTTTTTGTCAAGTCCTCCCTGAACACCTTGGGAGATATTTGCTGTGATAGCACTATTACTTAACTCAGTGATTTCTGCTCTGCGTAAAAAACTTACCATAGCATTTAGTTCAGATTGGTTACCACTCTTAGCAAGTTCAGCAACTGCAGCCATCACATAATCTTTGTCATCACCGATGCCTTCAGTGACTGGCTTTTCGTCTGTTTGTTCTTCTGGTGGCTGTTGTGGTTCTTGTTGCGGCTTTAACTTGGCCAAAACTTTTTTCAAGTAGTTTGCCGCTGCCTTGATAGCATTTGGGTCGTCTACTTTTTGTACAAGTTCTTGCGCTTCTTTGTCAAGACTTTTTTCTGTTGCTTCTGTAAGGTGTTTTAATAACATAGTATGTTATTTATCGAGAATCTCAAACGTGGGCCAACTGTAAAAGTTTACCTGATCTCTACTGTGTTCGGTGCGTGTGCCAACAACTGTGATTGTGTGCTGCACAAGTTCACGCCAGATATTGCGGAACGGATTGTCCATGTCCATTTCTATTAGGTTGGGTCTATTGGCTTCATCCTCAAACCAATAGCACATATATTCACTGTTGTCTTTGCTTCTACTGATACGGCGACTCTTTTTTGTATGCACTCCTATCATTGACAGTTGTGAGCGTGTGTCATTGGGCCGCGGCACTTTAAAATTTGTAAAAGATTCAGTGTTGCACTTTTCTTCTATGTCGGATAAAATTCTATCTTCATGATACATTCTTGGCAAGCTCATCAATTGTCTTATATCATCAGTGACATAGTTTTTTTTATTTTCACTCAACAATGCCAACAAATCACGTCTAAAACTTGTGTTTAGCACGCCTTTCAAACTGTACATCATGTATTTGTTTTTATAGAATTCGCGTATCTGTTGTGCTTGTTTGCTGTATGCTATCATTTGGCCTGTGTGCTTTGAGCATAAAAGATTTACTCTTTCACTGTCAAACATTATTCTAGCAGGATCATGATTCATACTGTGCAGTAGTAAACAGCAGGCTATTGGATCATAATCATATACATGTGGTTCAGTTACATCAAAAAGCATTATTCATATACCCTGTTGTGTGTATCTGCACAGCGAATAAATGTAGCACACTTGGGTAAATGCTTTAATTTATTAGCACCAACATATGTACAACTGCTGCGTATCCCACCTAGTATGTCTTGCACTGTGTTAGCAATAGCACCTCTGTATGGCACTAGCACTTCTCTGCCTTCACTGCTACGATAATCTTTGAGTCCACCAAAATGCTTGAGATTTGCAGCATCACTGCTCATGCCATAAAACTGTACAAACTTTTTTTCTGCTATAACACGATTGCCAATACGATCTGCTAGTTCATCTGTGTAGTAATGTTTGGTAATTACTTCGCCTCCGCCTTCGTCATGCCCAGCCAACATGCCGCCAAGCATAACAAAGTCAGCGCCTCCAGCAAATGCTTTGGCGACATCACCGCTACTAACACAGCCGCCGTCAGCAATAACATGTCCATCCAATCCGTGTGCAGCATCCGCACACTCAATAACTGCCGATAGTTGCGGATAACCCACTCCAGTCTTAATACGAGTAGTACACACACTACCTGGGCCAATACCAACTTTAACAATGTCTACTCCTCTTAGTATCAGTTCTTGTGTTTGATCTGCTGTCACAACATTGCCAGCAATGATTGTAACTTCAGGATATTCTTGTCGTAGTTGAGTAACAGTGTTAAGAAAGCGTTCGCTGTAACCATTTGCCACATCTACACACACATACTTAATTGTAGGTGCACCAGTGTACACTGCACGAAACTTTGCAGCATCATCATCTGTGATGCCCATGCTGTATGCTGTGTATTCTGCTCTACTGGGTTGGTCTATAAAAAAACTCACCAACTGATTAATACCATAGGTTTTAATCAAACAGGTAAACAATCCCAGTTGTCCAAGTGTGTCTGCCATATCAAAGGTGCCAACACCATCCATGTTTGCTGCCATGATTGGAATACGTTCAAATGTTTGTCTGCTGTTGCGAAATGTGTGTGTGCGTTCTAGACGCACTTGTTTTCTCGAACTTAGTGTGCTACGCTTTGGTCGCAACAACACACCACTGTAGTCTAACTTTAGATCTTGTTCTATGTTCATTGATATAACTTCGATTGTTGATTGTAATGTTTATTCTGATTGTTCAAGTCTTACTTCAAGTGGAAAACCTTCGTTACGAGCTCGCATCAGCACTTCTACACCTTTTTGTTCTGCTATCTCAAAAGGCATTACTGCTACCACACCTGCTCCACTTTCACTGATTTCCATTGCCTTGTCCACTGCTGGATCTTCACTGTAATCAAATGTGGTTTTTAGACTGTCAATCACAAACTCAAATGTGGTTTTGTCGTCGTTGAGATAAATCACTTTATAATCACTAGGTGGTTGCAATTCAATACTGCGTTCTCTAACACGGGTTTTTGTCAATTCTTGTTGACTCATTTTTCACTCCTGTGACAGTGAGAGAGTCTCCCCTCTCACTGTACTTATCAAAATTTAGCCCTCAATTGCAATCTTGCGAGGCTGCTTTTCTTCTGGGATGATACGCTCAAGTGCAATGTAAAGCATACCGTTTTCTAAACGTGCACCATTTACAACCACATCATCAGCAAGTGTAAAATTACGTTTAAATTTACGCTGTGCAATACCACGATGAACAAAGCCTACTTTTTCATCTTCGCTTTGCGGTTCGTGTGTGATTGTTAACACACCCTCTGCAACTTCGATGTCCAAGTCTTCCATTTTTACACCTGCTAGTGCAATTTCAATTTGGAAGTTGTTTCCATCTTTTACAATGTTGTAAGGTGGGTAACCACTGCTGCTGGCTTGATGTTCAAGATAACGATGCATGTTATCAAAGACTCTGTCAAAGCCTACTGCATAGGGTGTTAGTTTATTGATGTCGAGTGAGGTTAATCTTGTCATTTCTGTTTCTCCTTATAATAAGCAAGATATGTTATGGACCCCCTAAGGCTGTCCGGGCGGCTAACCGTTGACCGCTGCGTGTGTATTAAGGCACAACCCTCAATTCTATTTATCTTCTATTGATTCTCAATTTCGCGTTTCTTCTTAAGCCAACGTTTTCTTCCTGCTGCCTTTGCTCTGGCACGTTTTTCACTAGGTTTGATAAAATGTTTGCGGTCGCGAATTTCTTGCATAATGCCTTCGTCTTGTAATCTACGCTTGAGCTTACGCCATGCACGATTGATGTCATTATTGCGTACTTCTACTGTCAAACCCTGTTTTGGTCTTGGTTCTCTATAAGCCATTTATTCCTCTTGTGCCAGTAATTGTAGTACAAAGTCGCCGGCATCATTGATAGTATTAACATTTATCATGTTCATATTAATAGTGTTATTATAGTAGAATGTATTAGGTTTGTCAATAAAAAACCCAGTCAAAAAGTCACTTTGTTTACAGTCTAGTATTATATATTCCGATTGTGCACCAATATTTAAAATCCATTGCATGTCACTTGCTGCTGTTGCCCAATACACTGTGTGTGAGTGCTTGCTTTTACTCAATAACTCAACAACAAAGTCACTGTGTGTTGGATCCGCAATAAAAAGCAATTTTGTTTGTTCAGCAAGATAAACATCTGGCTCACTTACAAATACAACATTACTCATCGAATAGTTCTGCTCTTTCATCATCAGTGAGATCGTCTTTATCAATCTTACCGCTACTTACGTCTTTTCTCAGTTGCTCAACATAACCTTGGTTGTCTAAGTACACACTGGTTTGAAGTTTGTTTATTTCAAACCACTTGTCGCCATCATATCTAAATATTTTGTGTGGTAACACATCTACTCTTGTAAACACATCACCTTTGTTTGCATGGGTAGGAAAACTAGTTCCAAAGTGTGCATTGGCTGCAACAATGTTTGCAGAGTCCTCAACAACAGCCGTATTAGGAGTTAGGACTCGTTGTCCTTTTTTGGCTGCATAAATGCAAGTGTATCATCTTGTTGTTGTGCTTGTGACTCAAGTCCTTCAGCAAACTCATCTTTTTCAACCAGTTGATATTTTTCTGCCATCTTAATAACCACTGCATCACGGCGTTCAATCTCTGCTTCTTGTTCAGCAATCTTTTTAAGTAATTCTTCTTCTCTAGCACCCAATGCTTCTGCACCTGCGGCTATCTCATCCAGTTGCTTTTTGTAAGTATCACGTTCTGCTTCAGTTTCAACAACTTTATCCACTAGTACATCACTGTCTGCTTTGAGTGTTGCAATTTGTGCTTCAAGAGTTGCTATTGTTTCTAATAATGCATCACGTTCTTCAACTAGTTCTGCATGTTTTGCAGGATCTACATTGGCGAGATTGCCGTCTAACAGTTTTTCAATCTCAGCCAATACATCATTGTGTTTTTTAAGTTCCATTTCTAGTTCCTCTATTCTTGGATCAGTAGCTCTTACTATCTTTTGTTTAGGTTTATTAAGTCCACGCTCTTGGCGCCACCAACTTATACTCATCACACCTGCAAGTACTAAACAAATAGCAAGCGGATCAAACACTGCAACAATGATAATGATTACCCAACGCACTGCTTCTTCTAGTTGACTGCGATCTGCTTCACCATATATAAGTTCTGCTATGTATTTTACAGGGCCAACTTCTGCTTCAAACTGTCTATAATTTTTTTCAAATACAAACTTATCTTCACGCAATGTATCTATAGTTGGCTGTAGTGCATCAATCTGGTTCTCAAGTTCATCAATGCGAGCATCAATGTCCTTGTTTGAACTTCCTGCTTGTGTGGTATACTTTGCAATATTTTCATTTGCACTTGCAATAGTAGGCCCAACGGTTTTGCGTATGTCTGCAATACGAGCTTCTACTTCTTTTATTTGCTCTGCAAGGCGATTGTTTATTTTTGTTATTTCACGTTGCACTGCACTGGCAACACTGACTTCTGCACTCTTTGCTTTGTCTATATCACCTTGTAGTTTACTGCGTTCACGTTGTTGTTTCTTGCGTAGTTCATTTCCTTTGGCAACCATGTCTGTTGTGCCGCCAAATGCTCCTGTTCTTGCTTGACCTTGTTTGGTGTAAGCAAGTACATCTGCATCCAGTCTGTCAAGTTCTTGTTGTGCAACTTTGATAGCCTCTGCACTACGACTTTGTGCATCACTCAAACGTTTGTTTTGCTGTGCTACTTCACGTTCTGCTTGTTCACGCAGTCCAGGAATCTTATCATTCTCTGCTTTTATTTGCGGTGCTAGACTTGCTCTTGCATCCTTGATACGCTCACGCTCACGTTCAATTAGTGCATCAACTCTGCCACTTGTTTCACCTGCTTGTAGTCTGGCGATTTCTTCTGACCAACGCTGTTGCTTTGCTTGTGCTCTAGTAATCTTCTGATCAATAACTTCTGCTTGTGCAATCTGTTCTGTGCCTACACTGCTTTGTTCAATGTGGCTTTTGCTTAGGAAGCCAAACACACCCATGCTTGTGATAAACATAAGCACAATCACTGCACTTGTTAAATAACCTTTGATTATAAATGGCGCACGTTTCCAGTGTATGTGTAACCACACTGTGGCAAGTATCTTGCCTACTTCTAGCACACTGCCCATCAATACAATAGGCAAAAATGCTGCAGCAAAAATTGCTGTTAGTCCAAGTATACTGTAATATGCGGCAATAACGCTGATACTGATTGCAACTAGTAGTGTGAGTAATCCTAAAAACATGTGTGTATTATACTACCTTACTAGTCCAACGTCAATATTTAAGACCAAGGACGACCCGCAGTGAGGTTGCCACTATCGCCTGTGTTGTCTGTGACTGTATCATTTACATAACGAGTAGGTAATTTTGTCACATCATAAGTGCTTCTTGCACGATAGTAAGGCTTGCTTGTGTCACCTCCGGCTGCCCGTTTTAGTTTAGCAATATTTAGAACCATTTCTTGTTGTACTTGCTTGGTTGCTTGTGGACGAGCACTTGCAACACTGACGATATCACCTGCTATTACACCAGCAGTTGCCAGTGTTACACTGGCGTTGGCTGTGCTATCATAAAACACACCATCTTTTGTGATACTCACTCTGCCATAGTATGCACTTGCAAGTGTTTCGTCACTTATGATAGCAGTGCGCAATTGAGCAAAAGTTTGGCCATTGTCAATGGTTAGTGCGTTGTGCAGTCCTGTAAGACCTTTATATGTTATTGCTATGTTTGCCATGCTCGTACTCCAATTGTGCTAGTGTATTGTATAAACTGTGACTTTGACTCGCGCGGAGATCCGCTGGATGTTTTGGCCCATTCACACCCCCACCTGCATGATCAGTGACTGCGTCAATGTCAGCATACTTTTCTTCTGGAGTGTTACTATATTCTAGTCCTGCGCAACCACAGCCACAGTCATCGCTGTGCAGGTCTTGTATCTGCTTGAAATGATTTTCATCAGCAGAATAGCCCTTATCCTCACTTTGGATTTGGGCTAAAAACTGTTTCAGATTTTGTAAAAGTTCTTTACCGTGCATAACATATTTATGCTATGCATGTTGGCTTTACTGAACTTGTAGTGTCATTGTAACAGGAATGCTTGAACCAACTTGCACATCCTGTCGTGCAGTCCTTGCACTAACTGTCAGACCTTCAACATCAACAACAATATCATTGTGTGAGAACACTTGCTGTTGTTGAGTGGTGTAACTGGTTGAACAACGCTGTTCTTGGCGATAGCCTACAATCTGTTGATTGTTGCGCTTACGATCAGAACCAATCATGCCACCCAATAATGCACCAACAGCACCGCCGTTGTCTACATTTTTAGTAACATTGTTACCAATAACACCACCAATGATTGCACCTTCTAAGTCCAACCCAAAAACACTAGAACCTTGTGAGCCACTGTTGCCATAAACTGGAACATCTACAGTGTTACAAGACTGTGTAGGAATCTGCTGTGACACTGTTTGGAACACAGGATTCACACTTTTTACAACACCAGTGACATTGTACTGTTCTGCAATAGCATTAGTAACATTAAAAGCAACAAGTGCAACACCAATTGCAGTAGCAGTAATCATCGAACGTTTCATTTCTATCTCCTATTGAAACTGTTTAACTATGTATAGTATAAGATACTTATCTATTTTGTCAACCTTTATTTTGAAACAATCTTATCAAAAGCAACCTACATATATACAATAGCACAAGTGTACATGTTGTCAACCTATTTTGAGAACACATTGTCAAAAAAAGTGCAAGGCCGGTCGCGACCAAACCCTGCACAAGTTGATTGTTATTATTATCTATCTTTAGATTATTTTTTATTGAAAATGTGATATAACACCCAAATAGCAACAAGGCCGATCAAACCCTGTTCACTGAATCCAGCAATGATACCTTGTATATTGCCAATCACTGAAATGTTTGGCCAGAACGGAATGCCCTGCCCATTAAA
>Ga0187218_1000312_pt1 | contig 14734 bp, 20 predicted proteins | sample 14SPOviralmetaG_FD_130167 | JGI IMG/M metagenome (GOLD analysis project Ga0187218, IMG submission 130167) | Marine viral communities from the oligotrophic San Pedro Time Series (SPOT) site, San Pedro Channel, CA, USA - 14 SPOT_SRF_2010-08-11... | ecosystem: Environmental > Aquatic > Marine >...
AATTATATGTTGCACCTTCGTACAACAATAAATCTGGTCTTGCTAATCCATCCATATGTAAGCAAGGTGTTGCATAAGCAGAAGAAGTATTTGAAAAACCTGAACCACCTGCATTGGCGGCATTCTTCCACCATCTAAATGGTGTTTGACTTGCTCTGTTATCTGTCGCCAACGTGACTGTGAATGTCCCAGCGGTTGGTAGTATCCAGGTTGATTGATCTTCTGCCACACCATATGGATTTGATGATGAAGTTATGTATAGTCCTATATCATTTGCGGCATCATTAAGATGAACAGATACAAATTTGTCTGCGTCTGAATTGTACTTCAAAATATGGTTATTAGTTAAAGTTGCTGACACATCTGCCAGTCCTTGCAGGAAGCCACCTTTTTGTACGATTGAATCTTGTAAATTAGTTGTTCCTGTTTTGAATGGACTTATGTCAATGTCTTTGGATCTGCTACCAAATTTATTAGCTGAAGCACCCCAACTTGAACTTGTTGTAGTTGTTTGTTCTTTTAATTCTATACCTGCAAGTTCTACTATGCTTGGATCAGTTGGATCTTGTAAAGGAACACCATTGATGATCGTGTGATTTAGTATGTTTGATTTGATACCATTGCAATCACCTTCACTGATTAAAATTTTGTAATTCTTATAATTGATTATGTCTTTACTGACTGATCCAGCAAATGGAGCCGTTTCACTTACAGTCTCTTCATCTATGATAACACCTTTGGTCAACACCGTTCCATAAACGATTGGTATCTTTACAGATGTGGTATCAGATGCCCCACCTGTGTAGAATTGTTTGTCTGACAAGTCACCAGCTACGATATTACTGTCTTTGGATTTTATTGCATTCTTAGAACTGGTAGCAGATGTCTTTATAGAATTAAATGGATCTCTTGTAGTTGCCATTATTTGTCATCCTTGTGTGTTGCTCCAGGTGTTCCTGCTTTGAACTGTCCCATAAATGGTAAAGGTGATCCATTGTTTGAAGGATCCCATCTCAGTCTACAGGCTCTGGCTGTTTTATTACAATAGTCTTTTGTTTCATCTGTGGTTGTTGCATTTGTTCTGTCAAAGTAATTTGTGAATGTTGCTTGATTGCTTTGGTTGTTTGTTTGTCCATATGGACAACCACCATTGTCAATTGATGTATAAACGAAAGCACCACCTACATAACTTCTATATCTCAAACTACATAGACCAGTTGGCATTTTCCTATTTGTTGTTGTTCTTTGTTCAATACCCAATGCTGGCGTTAATTCTAATTCTAAAAAGTTTCCAGTTGTGTCTAATATACCATTCACGAAATATCTACTCAACACACCACTCTGTAAAACCGCAGTATGCTTGGCGGCTTTCTGTGCCGCTGTGCCTGAACTCTGATCACTGGTCATTGTCCAATCACTGTCTGCATTGTAATCGTGTAAGGTCAAGAATCTTTCTATCTTGATACCTCTCATTGGAAAGGGTGGTAAGTGTCCTAATCCTGTCCAACTTGTTTGTAAAGCCGCGACAGGTGATAATGCATCAAATGTTTCTCTGTTAATTTTTAAAACTGGTCTTGAGGGTTGTGCACCAAGTTCACTTGATACTCCTTCTATGTTCATAGCACAATGAGTGAATGTTTGTCCATTCATTGAAATGTTTGATCCATCTGATTTTCTATGTGGTGTCAGGAAAGCTGTTGTAGAGACAGCTGAAAAGAATCTTGGAGTGATTGTAGAAAAATCAAATTTGTATAACTCTATAGGAGTGTATTCATTTATGTTTTTACAATCATTTAGAAAGTTTGGCATTATTGATCCTCTACAAGCACCGCCGTAAATGTATGAAGTATAGGACCTGATCTTTGTTCATTGAATTCTTTGATGTAGTAATTTCTTGTTGTCCCATCAGTTGGGAGCGTGGGTGCAGTTATTGTCTGTCCTTTGCTGTAAAATTCATACCATTCTCTCAACAGGTTGGCATCTGTTGTGTTTAAGTTCTCGTGAACTATCGTGTAAATTCTTCTCAAGTTATCTGGACCATCTGGGATCCTTTGTGAGAAACCATCACTGAATTCTAATATTTCCATTCTGATCTCTGTGTCTACAGTTGAGTTGATACTTGGACCAACTGATATCACATTTGAATTAGTGTCAGTGGGTGATGGATGTACCGTTGATGCTGTGTTAGCCATTATGCGAATCTTCCTTGTGTTGACATTATTCTAATACTTTCTTCTAAAACTTTACCAGCCATTCTATTTAAATCATTTTGTGTGACTGATCCAGTTGTCTGTGTTCCTAAATTTCCTGTGATGTTAAAATTAAACACAGGAGAAAGACCTGCTGAACTTTTTGACATAGGTGTTATTGTTGCTGGTCCTTGTACGAGCTCTGGACCTTTTTCTCCAGTGATACCAAATTGTCCTCTTTCTATCGTACCACCTTTGGCAAAGAAGCCTCCAAATAAACTGCCAGCCACGGAACTTATCATACTACCAATTCCTCCGCTTTTTGAACGTCCTCCACCTATACCGCCACCTGGGGTAAAGATACCTCCAATTTGGCTTGATATAACTTGGGCACCTAAATCAATAATTGCATCTTTGAAACTCTTTGTACCTTTTAGCACACCTGATATATTGCTTGATACAGAACTTTCCATTCTGTTGAATGATCCTGAAACTTGTGATGTTGCTCTTTGTACTGGATCAACCAATACGTGATTCAGATTGCTGTCACTGAATTCTGTCTGCATTACACCAATCGTGCCTTGGCTCATTGATCTTGTTGCTGATATACTGTCTCTTTCCATTCTATGGAATTCACTCACTACAGAATCAACCATATCAGGGACAATTGAATTTCCTACTACCTCATCATCTGTTTCACTGAACCAACCTGTGACTCCTTCATACAAACCTTTCGCAGAGTCAACGGCTTCATTTTTCATTTCAGTGAACTTGCCTGAGACTTTGTTTTTAAATTCTACTATGCTGTTTCCAACTTCTACCAACGTGTTCTTCATTGATATGAAAGCATCTATCGTTGATGTCACTATGTCTACCACTAATCTAATGGCATCAAATAACAAACCAAATGCATCTATCACAAGGTTCAAACCTTGTCCTAATAGTCTACCCATTGCTCCAAGTAGGTCTTCATTCTCACCTATGAATTCTGTCAATCCACCTGTGGCATCCGCAAGTCCATCTAAGAATCCTCCCTTTCCTTTACCCCCGAAAGCAACTGCGGCTTTCTTTAGGGCATCCCCAAAATTGGAAAACCTTGTTGATAATGATTGTAGGGCTATCTCTGTGGCACCACCAAATCTCTCATCAAAGCCTTGGAATAAAGCATCTCTGATCTTTTTGGCACCTTCAGCCGTCTTACCCAAATTAGAAACTTCTAATCTGGTAATACCTAATTTTTCATTCAACACGTCAAATACAGGTAGACCTCTATCTTGTAATCTTTGTAGTTCTTCAAGACCCAAACCACCCTGCATCGTTCTGGTAAACAAATCAATTGATGATTGGAAAGCACCAACCTTGTCAGTTGATACGGAAGCCGCATCTGAGAAACTTAATAATAGTTCTTCAGTTGGTTCAATACCTGCACCTTTTAATTGTGTGAATGCTGATGTGATTAAGTCAATGTCTAAGGGTAGTTTACCTGCAACATCTTTGACTCTTTCAAAAGCCGCTGTACCTTCATCTACAGATCCAAAAACCGCGTTCAACGCCAATTGTAGATCTTCAAACTCAGCTGATGTCTGTGCTACTTCTTTAATTAATAAACCTATACCAAGTCCAGCAATAGCACCTTTGACTCTTGAAAAAGCCAATGCACCTGCTGTACCAGTGTTGCCAAAACTCTTGTTGACACCACCTAAATTTGTTTTGAGTTTATTAACGGAATTTACAGCACCTGAACTATCAACCGTTATCTTAAGATTTACTACTTCCGTGGTCATTTTCTCTTATCCTTTTTCATCTGTTTCTCCTGCTGTTTGTGTGCAGTTAAAACATACTCTCTATCCATTTCTTGGACGATAGCAATGAATTCTTCTTGATCCTTTATGCCAACCCATTTGCAATAATGCAAAATTGAAGAAAATGGAATAAATCCAACTACTCCACTTGTATTTAACCTGTCATTGGACAAAGAGTTATAAGCATTAACATATATGTCCAAATGTTTTGGATACGTAGGTGCTTTATTTTGAATGGCTGGTATATTAGAATAAGGCCCCCACTCTGCCATCCATTTAGTGAGTGAGGTTAGGACTTTTTTTTGTTGTCTACTACTTTTTTAATTTCAGTTGCTATCTTTAAAGATTCTGCATCTATGAAGCTTCTGAATTGTTCATAGTTGGTCAACATCTCTTTGGCTTTGTCTTGACTGTATCCACAAGTCTGTCCTCTGTCTTCAACATTTTCCCAATCTAATAAGATAGTGTGGGCTTTGATTTCAGATTCAATATCTACCACTTGTTTTGCTGTGAGTTTGTCCAAACCTCCACCTTGGAGTTCATTCATTTTGAACATCTCAAGAGTTTTGTTTTTGAAGGCTATGTTGTTTGCTGGAGCAATGAAGAATTTTGCATTTTGGTGCTCCACCCATCGTGCATTTGTTTTTGGATCCGTAGATCCATATTGTTTTGTAAAATCCATACTTCTATACCTCGTTTGTTAGACAAGTATTTATATAGGATTTTAAGTGTAAAATTTTAAGATTCGTTTTTCACTAATTGAACAGTGAAAGTGTCTGAACCAACTGTTGTCTTAACAGCCTGGAATTCAAGTTCCATTAACACATCTTCATCATTACCACCTGCTAAAACTTGAGCTGATGTGATGATAACTTCTGGAAGATAGAATCTGTAATTGTCTGTTGAATTACCAATTTGAAAACAGATACCAAATTTAGTTGTGTTGATGTAGTTGTTGAATAATGTTTGTGAATCTGCGTGGTTGGCATACACGGTTAAAGAACCTGTTGCAACAAATCTACCTGAACCAATACCTGCCAAATCAGTTGTACCAATTTGTGTCTGTGCTCTTAGACCATTATCAAAGTTTAATGAGAAAGCAGTTGGAACCACTCCAGTTAAATCATCATATCCTCCATTTGTCACTGATGCCGCATCATCATTGAATTTAATCACTGTGTTTGAATCCACAGTTGAAAATGGTTGTGTAGTTGTTGCCGCCGCTGGTGATGTTAAAGTTTGACTGCCTGTCATAGCATTTACTTTAGAACCTACGAAACTCACAGTACCTGTCACGAATGAACCTGACTCACCTGTTAGCTCTAATGAAGCTGGAACCATACCTTGGTATAGTTGGTAGAAATCGCTTGTTCCATCTGTTGTTTTCTTTTCAATTGCAAAACTTGTTTGTGTTGTTCCATTAATAAACGAAGTGTTGTCTGCCATAAGATCTACGTCTGGGGCTTTTGAACTACCTGTTCCTAACACAGCACAAATGAATGCATCAAATGGACCATCTGCTGAGAATTCAAATTCAATGTCACCTTCTGCTTGTGATGATACTTTGTTTAAATCAGATACATTTCTTGTTGCATCAATCTCTTCTGAAGAGATAGTTGATACAGCGGCAACAATACTTTCAGATGTTGCTCTAATTGGAACTTTGCTATCTGTTCTTCCACCTGCTAAAGCAGATTCTTTTTGTATTATCAGTTGTGTTAAACTTGCACTTGGTATTCCCATTGTTTTGTTCTCCTATTAATATTTATGATTGATGCCTGAAATACGGAATGTCTAAATTGATCTGATAGAAGTTATCTGTGTCCTGACTACCCGCTGATTCACCAACCACGGTCATACTACAAGCTCTTGTTGTAATATCACCAAAATTTACTATATGATATATTGTTCTAATTGATTCTGCTATGACTCTTGCTCTCTGCGTTCCTGTACCTGTTTTAACAAATACCTGTACACTTATGATACCTTCTTGTCTTGAGAATTTTGAGCCTAATTCTGCTTGAGTAGAATCATTGGTTAAAATTGTTAGGCTAACCCACTCGTCTAATTGTTCAGCTGTGTTTACGATATTACCAGCATTGTCAACCAATCCAAGTACATTATCAAATTGAATATACACTCCTGATAGGTTGTCAACTAATCGCTGTTCAATGCTGGATCTCTCTGCTTGAAAGGTCATCTATTTCACTGCCTTTCTGACGATTGAGTCTGCTCTCGTTCTTAGACTTTGAACAGTCTGTGCCGCCATTTTTCTTGGTCTTATTTTTGAGGATCCGTTTTCCACGAACCCTGCATAGGGTGTATCATTTTTTATTTCTGATACACGACCAAACTTTGCACTTCTTGAATTCCAACCTCTTTGTAGTTTACCTGTTCTAACAGGTGTCTTGGATTTCACAGTTTGTTGTCCTTCAACTGTGAAACCTTCTTGTACTTGATTCATTATACGATCAATTCTTTTCAATGCTTGTGGTATTGTCAAAGCCATATTATCTTTCCCTTATGTGCAATTTATATAAAGCTGTCACAGGATCTCTTTCAACTTTGGTCACTTCATAATCTGAATCTTCAAAATTTACTCTGTCTTGTGGTTTTGGTGTTAATGATAAATCTTTACCAGGAATCAACATCTGTCTATCAGTTGTCTGTGCCAATCCTGCATTTATGTTCTCTTGTTCAAATTTTGTTATCAATGCTGTCAATGTTGTTGAACTTGTTGTCTCAGTTGTTGTACCTGTTGAGGCATTGTATCCACCTGATGAAACCTGAGTGTACGTGACTGAAATAGGTATATCACCTAAAGCACTAAAGGCACTATTTGTTGCTGATTGTATAGCAGACCTTAATCCCATTGGACTAACTCCTTACTAATCTATTTTGACCTATGCCGCCTGATCCTGCGTTTAGACTTGGAATGTAATCTCCATATTTTCTTAATATTGAATAAACACTTGATCTGATAACACCTTTTGATAATCTTGAACTCTGATCCATTGTTAAACTGATACCTTGTACCATTAGTTGTTTGAATCCAGCAGTATCATCATCAGCAGTTGTGTCTTCTGCTGAAAGTAATCTTGCAAATTCTGATGTGGCATCTTTTACAAATTGTGGTATCGTTGTTTCATCAAGGTTTTCAAATGTTCCATAAGCATATTTTCCATCTTTCACAACACCTGATCTTGGCCAATGTAATGCTTGATTTGAATTTCTTTTATAACCTAAAAATACAAAATGTTCATCAATCAATCTTGTTGCCATAGCAAGAAGTCTTTCTTTCTTGCCATCGTGTAATGCTGACCAAACTTGATCTGCTTCTTCTCTGATTGAATCGTGATAGGTATTTGCCTCTGAAACAGTGGCATATGAGTTTGAATTTGTTGCACCTGCAGTTGTAATTAATGTTAAAGCCATATAATGTGATCCTCACTTGTATTTAGTGATTATAGAGAAAACAAGGGCCATAAAGGCCCTTGTTTAATGGTATATCTATAATGTAAAATTATAGAGATGCGTTGTCAGATAAGTCAACAGTCATCTTAGCAAGACCTTCGCTGTTCATAACAGCCAAAGCAGTATGCTGAGCTACTCTTGTCACTCTGCCTAAGTATTTTTCAGATTCACCTAAATCTACAACTTCTAAGCCAGCTGGAGTTCCCTCTGGGTATAGCATTGTGATTCCAGTGTTTCCACCTTTTTCAAAACAGCCAGCATATATTTCGTGCTTGTCTGTTGTGTGAACTGTGATGTGATCATTTCTGAAAATTGGCACACCTTGATACGAAAGAATGTTTCTGTTCGTCACAGGTGTAGTCACATAGTTAAAACCAGCCCCAGATGCTCTCATTCTTGAAGTAAATTTGTTCAAGATTGTTCCATTCATCATAATGAATTCTGGATCAGCCGCTGTGATTGAATTTAAAAGTTGATCTAAAACATCAGCTATATCATCACCACCAGCAGATGGTGTTAGCTCGTTTTTGCCGTGTAGTTCGCCATCAGCATCAGCATAGAAATCATCTAAGCCTCTGAAACCTGATGCGTCACCGTTATCAGTTCCTTTAACAACTTGTTTGTAGACTTTTCTTGCGATATCTCTTGCTTTCGCTTGAATTGCCACAGCCATTAGGTCAACACCATTTGCTGATGCACCAGCATTAGATACTGTACCAATATTTGCCAAACCAGCTATTGATTTGATATTGTAGTTTCTGAATGCAGTTGTTAATTGGTTGATTGAGTTTCCAGTGTCTAAATCGCCACCGTCTGCCACGAAAGCAGTTAAGTTTTGATCTGAGTTCTCTTGGACACCAATTGATGAACCTTTAATTGCTGTAAAAGGTACGAACTCATAAAACGATGCCGCTTCTTGAATTGCATCCGCTATTCCTGGGTATATAGGATTACGGAAAAATTCATTAGAAACAACCGCGTTAAGTGATTGTGTTAAGTAAGCCATAATTATTTTCCTCCTTATTATGTCTTGTAGTTAATAAACATAACAGATCGTCTGTCCTATAATATCACGGATATTATGTTGATATTTAGTTCTTTCTTTTCAAACCTTGGTTAATCATTTCAAGGCCTGTCATTTTTCTCGCTGGTTGTTGAACAGGAGTCTTTTGTCCTCTTGCTCCAGCACCAGTTGATTCTTCAAACAAATGTCCTGCCGTCTTTTGTAATTTGTTGACCCATTGTTCAATTGTCAAAGGCTCACCTTGTGAGTTATAAACGATCTCACCATTTGGATCTTTGGCAACAGCTTTACCATCTTCTAAAACGAAGGCAGTCTTTGCTCTTAAAAGAACATCTTCCATAGCTGTTGATCTTACATTGTACTTGGTTGCATTTGATTGGACTTCATTGTCAATCAAGACAGTTGATAATTTTTGATTTGTTGATGTGTATTGATTGTTCAACTCTTCTAACTTCTTCTCATAGTCTGCTTTCATTTCAGCAGTTCTTTTTGATAGAGTTTGTTCAACATCAGTTTCTGGTATTGAACCTTTTGCTTTATCTTTTGAATATTGATTTTTCAATCTGTCATATTCATCTTTGTCAAAATAGTTCATCTGTTTTCTTAGATCTTCTAATTCAGAATTTAGTTTTCTATTGTTGGTTCTGAATTCATCTAACTTCGCTGATGGTACAGCATTTTTGATGTTTAACTTATAACCATCTTCTTGCTGTTCATAAAATGAATGTAAAGATTCAGGTATTGATTCTAATGAATCAACAAATAATGTTAAAGGTTGAGTTGATTGTTCGTTTGATTGTTCGTTTGATTGTGTGTTGTTTGCTTCTTCTGTAGACATACGAGTCCTCCTGTTGTTAAGCACGGTTAACTTTTATTATAGTAGTATTTAGTATCAATCGCTATCTTTTTTTCAAGTTGTTTCTTATGTCAGTTAGCAATTGATGATCTTGTTGTATCAACACTGGTATTGGAGTTGAATGTCTTCCAAACTTTGGATGTGAATACAAGAATTCTTCTTTGGGTCTATCTTCGTTGAACTGTTTCATTAACTTGTTCAACTTGTAGGCACTTGCATTTGGTAGTTTATAAACACGGGCAACATAGTCACCCAACTCTTTTAGTTCACCTGTCCATTCACAAATGTCTATCTTTTGTTTTTGCCAGTATGCTTTAGACCAAGGACATACTGAAACAATAGATGCAAAGTAGTCAGACCAATTAACCTCGTCTGCCACCTTTTTTGCCGCCTCTTTTGCCGCCTTTTTTCTTTTTCTTTTTAGTCATTGCCATTGTCATCTCCTCCGTTGAAGTAGCTGTCCATTTCTGGATGCACTTGTTTGATCTCTTCGTCTGTGTATCCTTGTTCAATCATCTCTCTCATATGACTTACCAATGAGTCTTTGCTCTGCATTGGTGGATGTGGTTGACTTAGATCCTTAGGCTGTGATGGTTGCTCCACTGTTCCTTTCAGCCCTTGTAATCTTGTGATCTCTTCTGTTCTGTTATGATCAGGTGATAGTATTTCACCTTTGTGTAGATTGTAGTATAACGTATCTTCTGATATACCACCTTCTTGATATGCTTTGATTAAATCTATCAATGATTTAGAATCCATTTTAGCATCAATAAAGTCTCTGTTCAATTCAGCATCTACTGAATCAATATCTATGTTCATATAATCAGCACAATATTTCAATGCCATTGTTATACCAGCATCTACTGATTCTACTACTGTGATAAGAGCAGAACCTTCTGCCGCTTGTCTGATAGAAGTTGTTTCTGCTGTCTCTGGTTGAGCTGTGGGTTTTTCTAAAAGTCTCGCACCCAGTTTTCCCATCTTGTTTTCAGAGTCATTTAGGTACTGTCTTAGACTGTTCACACCTGCACCAGAAAATTCTAACATACCAACTGATGAACCTTGTGGTAGCATCAACATATTTGTTGAACCAATCCTTAAAGGTGATGCCTCTTTGCTCTCTCCACCATAGTTGTCTACGCCCGTCGCATAAGGGGTTGGTAGAGCTGTGAAGTGAAGTGAATGACCAATGTCTGCTGAAAACTTGTAATGATTAATATTCATATTCACCAAATCTAACAATGGCGAATCTTCATATTCACAACCTAAAGAAGTTGTGTTGATGATCACGAAAGGAATGTAATCTAATGTTCTACCTTGTATGGTAGGAACTGTTATTTCACCTGCAACCTCTGTGTTGCCTTCCGTGTAATAAATCTGTTGGGTGTAAACCCCATCTTGTAGTCTCAACACTCTATAACAAGTTTCATAATCTGTTTTGAACTCATCATTTAAATCAACGGTCTCTTTGCTTTCTTGTAGCACGACCATTTCTAATTGTAATATGCCATTGTTCAAGCCCATTCTATGGTTTATTATCGTTTCTCCAATGTAATGATTACAATATGGTCTCTGTGTGTTTTGATCATAGTCAACTAAAACACCGTGTCTGCCCACTGTGAGTACGTCTTTCAATATCTGTTTTGTGAAGTGATTTGCTGATGTGCCATCTAAGTCAATGTCATTTATCACATCATCTAATTCTGCGGGTCTTGAAAATGTAGCACCTCTTCTAAAAACTGAACCAACCAATGCTGACAGAGTCCTCCTACTTGCATTGTAGAATTGAGCTCTTTCTTTGTAATCTTCATATTCTCTACCTGATAAACCATTTAGGTGTGGTAGGAACATTTCTCCAGCTGATTTTACGGCTTCTTCGCCTTCTATCACTGTTCTTGTCTTTGCGGCCTTGTGGGCCCAATTGTTATAACTTGGATGTGTATTATTTGCTGGCATATAAGTTTTCCTGATCTATAATCATATTTATTGTTAGTAGCCTTGTAGCGGAATCATTTTTGCTGTTTTTGGCTTGTCTAAGACGATATATCTCAAAGTATCAGCATCGTGATCTATTGATTTGGTGTCAACATCATCTAAATTGTTTGTATCTCTTGGCAGGCCTGTTAGATTCCTCCAGAGCATTTGGCACTTGTTTGTTATTACTAATCCTGGTTCTTCCTGTGTTTCAGTCAACATAGCATTGAATTTCTGTCTTATCTGTTGCCAACCTATCTTCCTTGAACCTGGGGCTTTGTTTGATCTGCACCATTCAACTCCGTGTACGGCCATCTCTTCTGCTATCTTGCTGTCACCATCATAGATTGAATTATCAGCTGGTCCTGGTCTCACTGGTCTATCAAAGTGTCTCTCTTGTTCTTTTATGGCTCTCGCTATGTCTCCTGGTGACCATCTCAGGCCTTCTGCGGGTTTGTTGGGTTTTGAACCATACAATTCATCCACTATCACTATCGTACCTGGCGTGAATGTCTTCTGTTTACCGTCAATCGTGCAAGGTGTGTCATCTGCTACGGCGTACCATAACACTGAAAAAGGAGCGGAATAACCATAATCATAGGCCCTCCTCAATGTCTAATGTTCTGGCAATCTGAAATCTCCAATTAGGCATTTGACACTATCCATAACATCAGAGAACATCTGTCCTGATGGTATGTTCCAATCTCCTTCCAACATAGCCGTCACCAATTCTGAATTACCCATACCCATAATCCTTTTGACGTAGTCAGGATCATCATTCATCAGATATGGGTTGTCCACGAGCTTGGCTGGTAGATACTGTCTCAGCAATCCACCTTCATCATCTGGCATCTTCACTATCCTGTTGTTTGGACATAGATCAACAAATCCCAATTTGAAGAAGTTGTGTGAGATACCTCCTGGATTGGAACTTGTGACTATCCTTGGAAAATGGTTTTTCCATTTTTCTGGTATCTTGACACCACTCATCCTGACCCTTGATCTCATAAACCTGTATTGTGCTTCCGTGAACGTGGTCCCTTCATCTATCAATAGGCAATGTATCTCTGATCCTTGGAACCTGTACATATCTGATTCCTGTTGTAGATGACTCATCGTGATTATTGATCCATTCCAAAATTTAAAAGTGTTATGAGCACTATTATACTTTACCCAACCACCAGAGATCAATGGTTCCAAAATGGAAAGATAGCTCTGTGGTCCAACCAAATGGTTTATCCTTAGATCTGGGAATGTACGTCTGAAAAGGAATATGTTGATCCCAGGGATCTCCATAGCCCAAAGTATTGAAGCCCATCTTAAAAAGAAAGACTTGCCTGATCCAAATGATCCTCCAATCAACACTTCAGTGGCTGGTGTCTGATACCAGAGCTGTTGGTTTGGTGTGAAGGATACTTTGAGGTTGTTGGTGTTGTTAGTTGTCTCTTCTGTCTTTTTTTGACTCATAATCTACTATCTCAAATGAAGGCTTCTCAAGTTTCTCTGACTCACCTTCAAAATTAATAGTGACCTGAGGGATCTTGCCTTGATCTGTTTCCTGTTCTTTGAACATACCAAGGTGTTTGCCTAATAATTCTAAAGCTCTTAATTTGTCACTCCATCTCATCCCTTTGGTGACTGGATCCTGCTCCATCGCGATCTGGGCCAATTGACCCAACACGGATCTGTTGTCTATCTTGGCCTTCTTCAAACTGATGTCAATGCCCTTGTTGATCTCATTTGACACCAATGGGTTCTGCATCAATTTATTGGCCATTGATTCACTGAATCCTACCAGTCTGCACGCCTCAGAGGCATTATAAGACTTCAGGTATTCTTCTACGAAATGTTTCTGTTTGGGATTTAACTTGGTCTGTTTTGGCATATAGTTATTTATTAATTCATATTGATTCACTTTGGTCTTGGTCTGATCAACAACTTCGTTGTCAATCAAGTAATCACTTTCAGTGATTACTTTTTAATTCTTTATGAGATACTTGATCTTGATTGATTTGGTCAGAGTCCACCTGTGTACGGTAGACTCAAAAACTTGATCTGTGTTGACCAGGTCTTCGTCCAGACACATTCTTGATTTGGAGGATCATACCAACCTGCGGTGTCGCTTTTTTTACATTAGACGGTGGTTATTCTAAATACCAAATCTTTATAACGAATTGAAATTGAACTACACGAAAAGTTCTTATAGTGTGCTCCTTATCAGATACCTTTTCCACAGTAGGATGATTACTGGCCTACCAACCTTATGTCGTGCTTTAGCTTCTATTATAGGTATTTATAATTCGTTTGTCAATATATTTCTTTTGAGTGGTTTTTTTACATTTTTAGATAAATATCATTAGTATTATCTTAATTTGACATTAGGTAATGCTCCTTAATAGTATGTGCAATAGAGCCCTGTTGTTTCGCGACAACAGGGTTCACCTTTTTTACAACCCCATAAATATTTGTATGGCAAGAAAAGAACTTAAAATAGAAGCAGAAGCATTCACCAGGTTAGGTTATCTACAAGAAGTACAAACTGTTGACTGCCTTTGGATGTTGACGTACACTGGCAAATTGGCAAGGATCAGAATCAACAAGAAACAACATATCAGCAATGACTTCAATCAATTCAGCCAAACCACTTTCAAATACAACAAGAACACCTGGACGACAGAAGCTACCGCAAAGACACAGATTGCAAAATTAAATAAAACATTTAAAACTGACAAATTTGGATATATCAAAATAGATGGCAAAAGTTAAAGAACAAGTAGCACACGAAACCAAACCCAAGAAGACCAGCATAGGTGGTGGTAAGCATTCAAAAACTATGATGAACAAATCCAAGAGAAGAAGTTATAAGAAATATAAAGGACAAGGTAAATGACAAGGAAAACAAACACGATGTTGATTGGTTTGTTGGGAACTATCCTGATGGGATTGGCAACCTGGACACTTGTGACATTGATAGAATTACAGACCTTGATGTATATGCTACAGACGGAATTAGAAAATGTTGATAAACAATTTGGAAGAGTGTATAACTTTATAGACTCAGTGAGAGGGAGATAATATGCCAAAGTATCAAGGAAGAGAAGTAAAATTAAATCAACCATCAAGAGGTGATGTCAAGAAGTTCAAAGTGTTCGTAAAAGATCAGAAGACTGGAAACGTAAAGAAAGTGAACTTTGGACAAAAAGGAATGAGCATTGGAAGGAGCAATCCTGTTAGGAGAAAGAGTTTCAATGCAAGGATGGGAGCTGTACTTGACAAAGTCAAAGGACAGAAGACTTTATCACCTGCATACTGGGCCATAAAAAGTTGGAAACCCAATTTCAAAATATAACGGTTTTTGCCCACGTACAAACACCCCACCAATCCCTTTAGACCCCCTTTAAAAGGTCTCTGTGCG
>Ga0187218_1000313_pt1 | contig 14676 bp, 27 predicted proteins | sample 14SPOviralmetaG_FD_130167 | JGI IMG/M metagenome (GOLD analysis project Ga0187218, IMG submission 130167) | Marine viral communities from the oligotrophic San Pedro Time Series (SPOT) site, San Pedro Channel, CA, USA - 14 SPOT_SRF_2010-08-11... | ecosystem: Environmental > Aquatic > Marine >...
CGCAAAGTATTTTTCTACGGGGTTAGTAGACGGCGTAACTACTAATCCAACTCTCATTATGAAGAGTGGTAAAAATCCAGAGGATGTTTACCAAGAAATCAAAGACATGGGTGTCAAAGACATCAGCATGGAAGTCGTTGGTTCTGATCTAGAAATGTATGATGAGGGTATTCGACTTGCTGAGAAGTTTGGTGATGTCGCTACTATCAAAGTTCCTTGTACCAGGGAGGGACTAATCGTCTGTAAGCGTCTTTCGGAGCAGGGTATTAAGGTAAATGTCACTTTGATCTTCTGCGCCTCACAGGCGGTTCTGGCTGCCAAAGCGGGTGCCACATATGTTTCTCCATTTGTAGGACGCCTTGATGATCAGTCAGTGGCAGGACTTGAAGTTGTGCGCTCTATTTCTGAGTTGTATCGCATTCATGGAATGAAAACTCAGGTTCTATCTGCTTCTATCCGTAGTGTGCAAAGAGCAATCCGTTCATGGTATAATGGTGCTGAGATTTGCACAATGCCCCCAAAGGTATTTGATCAAATGTATGATCACATTCTCACTGACAAAGGTTTAGAAATTTTTGATAAAGATTGGGAGTCCGTTAAAAAATGAGAAGTTTTCTAGTTTACACAAAGATTGGTTGTCCCTATTGCACTAAAGTAATCGCTGCTCTCGGACTTGCAGAACAGCAATTTGTAGAGTATAAATTGGGTAGGGACTTTACTAGAGCAGAGTTTTATGAACAGTTTGGAAAAGGATCTACCTTTCCTCGTGTTGTACTTAATGATGATTTAATTGGTGGATGTCAAGAAACAGTCAAGTACTTAAGAGAAAACAATCTGGTTTAATGGATCGAGAAGTCTACGAAGTCGTCGAACAATCAATTGATGTTGCTTTTGAGCAACAAAAATTTCAGTTGAAATTCTATGATTATCTTAGGGTTATTGATGCAAAGAGAAAAGATGCTGATGAATTTATTGCAAGCAGTACTTTTAAAGAAATCAAAGATCTTATCCTTGAATTGGATGAATATTTAAAAGGTGGACAGGATAATGAACATAAGCAACTTCGTGAAGCTTATGGACACATTCCCAAACCACAAGCAAGAAAAATCAAACAATTTTTAGAAGGTATCCTAGAAGACGCTGAAAGGTATAGTTATGATAGAAGGCCAGGACGGAAAACTAAACGCTCTAAATAAATCAGATACCCAACTTAATCGTGGGGTAGAGTTATTACTCAGAAATAGGAGGAGAGCAGAACCGCCCAAAACTTTCCAGGTAAAGTTTGGAAACATGGTTTCTCTCTTCAAGAGAGATATTGTTTTCCACTTCAATTTTTATTTGGATATTCGGAAAAGATAGACTCTCGGAGGATGGAAAAATGTTAGCAGTAACATTAACGATTGGAACATTGGTATCAATAATGTTCTTTTTTGTTGGAGGTATGGTAGGATGGTTGGCAAAAGAACATGTCTATGCTACACAACCAGTGTATATACATCCCGAAATGTTTGATGAAAATGGGAATATTCTTCCCGATGAAATAGTAGCAGTACGATTTGAAAACGATTATGGCGACAACGACGAAGACGAAGACGAAGGTTGAGTTACCACCCAACCCTTTTCTCTTTGAAATTCTTGAACTTGCAAGCAAGCAAAGATCAAAAGCAAAGAAAGTTGAGGTTCTTCAGGAATATCAAAATGATGCACTAAAAAGCATCTTCATTTGGAACTTTGATGAGACTGTTATTAGTCTTGTTCCTGAGGGTGAGGTTCCATATGCAGATGGTAATGATCAATCTGTTTACTCTGGAACCTTATCTGAAAATCTGGCACGGGAAGCAAAGGGTGGAGAGTCTGCAACAGGACAAGATCTGGACGGTAGAGGTAAGACTTCACTGCGTAGAGAATATAAAAACCTCTATAACTTTGTGAAAGGTGGTAATGATTCTCTCAGTAATATTCGTAGAGAGATGATGTTTATTAATCTTCTTCGTGGTTTGCATCCACGGGAAGCTGAGGTTCTTTGTCTTGTAAAGGACAAGAAACTTGCAGAGAAATACAAAATCACTTATGATGTAGTGAAACAGGCATATCCTGACATTCAATGGGGTGGACGCAGTTGAAAATTATTAAAGAGGATTGTGATCCTAATGTGGACAACAAGACAGATCTTCCTAATAGTTGCTACCTTGTCACATATAAGGTAGATGATGTAGAGCACTACGATTTAGTTGTTGGAGCAAAACAATCAAAAATCTTTGATGCTTACTATGATAAGTATAGAGAAAATTTTGTAACCATGGTGCAATCTGAGGGAAGGGCTAATCCAAAACTTTGGGGCAATCCTCCCCCAAAAGAAAAAAAGAAAAAATAATGAGAGGGTTCAAAGGATTTACTAACGACTCTGATAAAAATGGAAACGTTAGGTTTGAAATAGACACTGATGAAGTTGGAAAACTTATCAAGAAATACAAAAAACTAAAGAAATTTCAAAAATCAAATATCGCTGAATTATCTAAACTTTCTGGAATCGAAACAGAAGTTGATCGCTTGGTTAACGAATATGGTATCGACTCAGAAGCAATAGAATAATGGGAAAGCATTATCTCCTTAATCTTTATGGATGTGATTTTGATTATCTTAACAATGAAACATATCTAAGAGAATTGTTGGAGATCGCTGCTGAGGCAAGTGGTGCAACGGTTATTCAGACTATTTCAAAAAAGTTTGAACCGCATGGCGTAACTGCTGTTTGTCTTCTCTCTGAGAGTCATATCAGTATTCATTCCTGGCCCGAAAAAGGAGAAGCAGCAGTGGATATATTTACATGTGGTAACGCTGAACCTAAAGTAGGTTGCGATATTATCATTTATCAGTTAAAATCGGAGAACCATAACCTTAGTTATATTGAGCGTTGATCAATAACTAAATATCCACATGATACCTTAATTATGACTTACAAACCTTACAGTCCTGAGTGGCATCGAAAAAGATATCTTAAAGAAGCAATCGACACTTACTTCGATGACTACGTGGATAATGAAATAATCTACAGCGATATCATGGATATCCTTGGTGCGAGGATGACTTCTGCTATTGATGAAGTCAATAAGGTTTTAGATCTAAAAGACAAACTCAAAACGAACTAACATGCTTTCTACCGCGTATCGACTTCGTTTGGAGTCTATCTGCCGTTGCATCGCCAACAAAGAAGTTGTTCCTCTAGAGGATATGATCTGGGCAGAAAAACTTGCCAAGGCACACACCCTTGCTAGGGATTGGTTGAATAAAGCACGTCGTCAAGCCGCTCATGATATTGAGGAGGGAACTGTTGATGATTTTATGAATAGGATGGGACTAGGTGATCCCGATCCATCCAATTATAAAACGGGATTCGATGGTGCAGATGAAATCGTAGATTGGTTTAAGCAAGATAAACCTGATGATTGGAGGCAACGTGATTGACGACGACTTTAAAAAATTTGCTGTTAAAACTCAACTAGATAATGTGTGTAAAATCTTGGGTGGGGAAGCAAAGTATTATATTTGCTGTGATAAAACTACCGAACACGAAAAAATTGTAATCGAGTATAATTGCAGAAAGAAATGAATACCCGAGCATGGATCTACAGCAACGGAAATCAAGAATGTGAAAGAGCTGCTATGCTTTTGAAAAGTATTCATAATGATTTCCATGAATATCTTTTAGATGTAGACTTTACTGAAGCACAATTCAGAGCAGAGTTTGGAGAAGGTGCAGAATACCCGCAGATTGCTATCGGAGTAAAACATCGTGGAAGTTTAAAAGAGACACTGAATTATCTTAACAAGATCAACTATAAATGTTCGTGTTGATACCAACACATTTGACTAAATAGAATTGATAGTGTAGTATACACTTGTCGTTCATCTCATGCTTAGTATCTTACTGGCATTAACCCTTGCCCATCATAATGACGCTAATCCTTACGATTGGCATATGTCTTGTGAAAGGTTTCTACAACGATCAGTTGAAATTCAAATGGATCTCAATCTTGATCGCCAATCTAAGTATAATCTTATAGGTTACCTTAGATCGAAAGTCGCGGGGAAATGTAAGGGAGCATACACATGAGACGCAAGTAAGTCGCGGAACGGAGCGTTCATCCGTCTTTGACGGACGCAAACGACTGAAGGAACGGGAACTCGGATCACCCCACGGGGTTAAAGGAGCAAAATCACCCACTTCAGGAGAAAACAAATGAACACCCTTCAACTTATCAAAGAGCAGATCAACAAGCAATCTGCCGTTCATGATGCACAAATCACTCTCACCAAATATCGTGGTGTAGATTGTGAAGTTCGTAAGTCGGGCAAAGCACCACATGGCACATTCTGCTATCGTGGACGCACATACACTAAGTGAGGCACTTATGGAAGCACTACAAATCACAGGCGTAATTACCTTGGCATGTGTTGCAACTATGGCTCTACTTTACGGCGAAATCGTTCTTCTTCAACACTCTTGAGGAGGAATTAAATGCTGAAGATCAAAGTAGAATATGATCTTCCAGAATACAATCCAGAGGTACATGATCCAGATAAAGTCTTCAGACTTCTGACATATCGTGGTGTTACATATGCTAAATGGGTTTTTCTAAAATCTCTAGGCATACCAAAATGGAAAGTATTTAATTGACTTGCAATTTTAATATGTTATAATGGGGGCAATCGCCCCCTTTTTTAATGGAAGCAGAACAGCAAGAGCGACTGAAACTGATTGTTCGTAATCTTAAGTCTCTAGTAGAAGCATTGGAGTCTGAGGTATATTCTGACGTATCTAAATATAATAGTGAACGTAGTGCAGTTATAACTGATTATGATGAGATCTTTGATGACGATGACGGTTATCCCGATTAACTTCTATGGAAGAAAAATCCACAAAGAAAGCAGCTAAAAAAATAATTAAAAGTGCAAAAAAACATCCAGATTGGTATACCCAAGAAGATGTAATGTATGCTAAACTAGTGAAGAAGGTACTGAAAAAAAGTGAACGACGTAAAACTGATCAGTGTAACTCCTGATGCGGAGAAACACATTGCATATTGTGCTCGCGTAAGTAATCCTCAAAATCAAGAGAATGAAAAGTTCTCTGGGTTGTTGAAATATTGTATCAAACATCAGCACTGGAGTATTTTTGAACAAGCATTCATGACTCTGGAACTGAACACCAGTCGTGGTATCGCGGCCCAGGTGCTTCGGCATAGGAGTTTCACATATCAAGAATTTTCGCAAAGGTATGCTGATGTAAACTGGTTGGATGCTGGTATTCCTCTTCCTGAACTTCGTCGTCAGGATGAAAAGAATCGTCAGAACTCTATTGATGATATCGATCCTGAACAAATCAAGTTCTTGAATCAACGCATTGAAAACTATTTCAATGAAGGTATGGATCTGTACAATGAACTTCTTCGTGAAGGGATCGCCAAGGAGTGTGCTCGCTTCGTCCTTCCCCTCGCTGTGCCCACCAGACTCTACATGACGGGTTCTATCCGCTCATGGATCCATTACATTGATTTGCGCTCTGCAAACGGCACACAGAAGGAGCATATGGATATTGCTAATGATGCTAAGCGTATCTTTAAAGAACAGTTTCCTTCCATTGCGGAAGCATTGGAATGGTGAATAAATATAATATCGTGAGTTAATTTCTATGGCTACATATCCTGTAATTAATAAGGAAACTGGTGAACAAAAGGATGTCAAACTTAGCGTACATGAATGGACTCAGTGGTTAGAGGACAATCCTGAATGGCAAAGAGATTGGAGTGATCCAAGCACTGCACCCGGTTGCGGTGAACTCGGAGAAGTTTATGACAAACTTAAAAAGTCTCATCCTGGATGGAATGATGTTTTACATCGTGCATCTAAGTATCCCGGTTCCACTGTCAAACCTGTCTAATCTATGCCCGCAAAAAGAAAAAGAGATCAACCTATTGGTGTCGGTTTAACTGCAAAGCAAATGAAGCGCCGCAAACCAATTAACACTGAATTGATGAGGAGTATTGATCCTCTCACAGATAATCAACAAAAACTATTTGACGCTTACTCCGATAATAAAAACTTAGTTGCATATGGTGCAGCAGGTACAGGTAAAACATTCATTACTCTCTACAATGCACTGAGAGAAGTTCTTGATGAAAGATCTCCATACGATAAAATCTATATTGTTAGATCTCTCGTAGCAACTAGAGAGATTGGATTCTTACCTGGTGATCATGAGGACAAGTCTGATATCTATCAGATTCCTTACAAGAATATGGTAAAGTATATGTTCTCTCTCCCCTCAGAGACAGACTTTGAAATGCTTTACGGTAATTTGAAGACTCAGGGAACAATTAGTTTCTGGAGCACATCTTTTATTCGAGGAACTACCTTAGACAGAGCGATTATCATTGTTGATGAATATCAAAACTTGAATTTTCATGAACTTGATAGTATTATTACTAGGGTTGGTGAAGATACTAAAATTATGTTCTGTGGTGACGCAACTCAGACTGACTTGGTTAAACAGAATGAAAGAAATGGTATTCATGACTTCATGAATATTCTTAGAGTTATGCCTTCCGTTGATATTATTGAATTTGGTGTTGAAGATATCGTCCGCTCTGGACTATGTAAAGAATACTTGCTTGCGAAAGACGAACTTAAACTATGAACTTCATTCATCATAATTATCTCGGTGACATTGAACTAAACAAAAAAGAAACACAGGGAATTCGCTTCTATAATCTTCCAGATGGACAGTGGGTTCCTTCCATCACTTCTGTGACTTCTTTTTATAATAGAGAGATTTTTGCAAAGTGGCGAAAGCGAGTTGGTATTGAAGAAGCAAATCGTATTACCAAGAAAGCAACTGCACGGGGAACTGATTTTCACGAAGCAGCGCAGGCATATTTGATGAATTTGCAACTGAATTGGGATGAGTTTCGTCCCATGACTCAGTTTATGTTTCATCATGCTAAACCATATCTTGATAAGATAAATAACGTACATGCTATTGAAAGGACTTTATATTCAGAGTATCTTGGATTAGCTGGTAGGGTTGATTGCATCGGTGAGTATGAAGGAGAACTTGCAGTCATTGACTTTAAGACATCTGAAAAGATCAAACCTGAGAAATGGTTGGAAAACTATTTTGTTCAAGAAACATTTTATGCGTGTGCATACTATGAGATGACTGGCATTCCAGTTAAAAAACTAATAACTCTCATGGTAACTCCGAGTGGTGAAGTAGAAGTATTTGACAAAAGAAACAAAGACGACTATATTAAACTTCTAGTTCGTTACATTAAAGAATTTGTACATCACAATACTAGGACAGAGAATGGAGAATGAACTAGAAAAAGCACTAGAAAAGAAATTCTTCTGCCCGTCAAAATTCGCGCAGGATATAGAGAAACTTGTTCTTGAAAATCAAGATATGAGTTATATCGATGCAATTGTTCACTTCTGCGATTTGAATTCAATTGATGTGGAGTCCGTCCCCAAACTCATATCTAAACCTTTGAAAGAGAAGTTAAAGTACGAAGCAATGGAACTTAACTTCCTCAAGAGAACATCTCGTGCCAAGTTGCCCCTCTAACCAAAATTAGCTTTTAATTCCAAAAAAGGGGCAAAAAAATTTCCGGCAAAATTTTCGTCTGTAGGGTTTTTAAATTATGAATTTTGAAATGAAAATATTGCAGGAAAATTGTCCTGTCATGATCGCTAAAATACCCGATTTGATCATGAAAGAAATTGATATTTGGGTTGAGGAATCAAAAAAAATTAAAGAACATCCTCTTGCTGAACTTAAAGCACATGAAAATGCTGGATATCTTGCTGAAGATGGGAAAAAACACAATTCCTACCAGACATCAGTTCCAATTAATTTGGTTGAACAATCTTTTTGGTTAGCTTGGACTATTAGATTAATTGCGGAAAACTGGGGAGATAGAAAACATCATCGTATATATCGATTATTAGAAAATCATGGGCATTTTGATGGATATGGTGTATGGACAAATTTTTCGTATAAAGGTGATGATAATCCTACTCATTGGCACTCTGGATCTATTTCAGGTGTGATATACTATAAGAACCATGATCATGCAACTTACTTTGATGATTATGACGTTAAATATGATGGATATGATGGAACAATGGTTATGTTTCCAAGTGATGTTCGCCATCACGTTAAAGAGCAGTTACTAGATGAAGAAAGAATTACCATTGCGTTTAATATAATCAAATCAAATGAAGTAGAAAATAATTATATTTTACAATATCAATAAAGTGATGCCGTTCGATGCCTATAAATCATACCTCTCTTTGAAGAATCACTTCACCAAAGAGAAATATGATTACCATAAGTATTGTGGTAAAAGTCGTGCCACAGTAAAGTCTTTTTATAAACGCAAAGATAGATTCTGGTTTGAAAAATTAGCACGTAACAAATCAGATAAAGAAGTAATCGAATTTTTTGTTTCTAACTTCATTGATTGCACTGATCCCGCAAAACTTTGGATTGGTGAAATGATTCGAGAAGGTGAAGGTAGATACACATCATGGAAGAAACGCACTCAGTCTCTTTCTTATCTTTTTAAGGAAGAGACTAGTAAAGTATTCGTTGATAACAATATAGATTCGATGTTTGCCTTAGACAGATCGAAACATCCGCAGATTCTTAAAGAGTATTTAAGGGGTAATGTTTCTATAGAAACTATGGTAATATTGAATCTTATACTTGGTTATAAAACAAACTGGGATAAACAACTGACTGATCCTGTATGGACATCAGTAAGTTTAAAATTGAGAAAGTACACACCTTTCCTAAATATAGATGTATTTCGTTACAAAAAAATATTGAAAGAAGTAGTTTTAGGAGAAACATGAGTTTTTTTGATTCTGATGTAGTCCGTGCAGAAATGACGGAAATTCAGGAACTTCAAGAAGAAGTTTATAGTAGTGTTTTTAAGTTCCCCTCTATGAATACAGAGGAGAAAAAATTTCATGTGTCTCTCCTGGAAAGACTACTAGATAAACAAAAAGTTCTCTATACGAGACTGAGTTTGTCCGATGATCCCGAAGCAAAGATGATGAAAACCCGTATTGTAGAATCTGCTACGATGATGGGGCTTCCGAAAGACGTTGACATTAGTGTCATCTTCTCTAATATGGGAAAGATGCTCGACGCTATGAAGAAGCAGATTGACACACAGGGTTTTGACGTGTAGAATAACGAAGTACTCAAAAGCCAAATCTCACAAATACAAAAATGTCCTTTTCTGATCTTAAAAAGCAATCCTCTATTGGTTCTCTGACTTCCAAACTCGTCAAAGAAGTAGAGAAGATGAATAATAGTGGTGGTGGAGGTGATGATCGCCTCTGGAAACCCGAAGTAGATAAAGTTGGTAACGGGTTTGCTGTCCTCCGTTTCCTTCCTGCCCCTGATGGAGAAGATCTCCCTTGGGCAAAGATGTACTCCCACGCCTTCCAAGGCACTGGTGGTTGGTATATTGAGAACTCTCTCACAACTCTGGGACAAAAAGATCCCGTATCAGAGCACAACCGCGAACTGTGGAACAGCGGTATTGACTCTAACAAAGAAATTGTTCGTAAGCAGAAGCGTAAACTCTCTTACTATGCAAACGTTTATGTTGTGAAGGATCCTACTAATCCTCATAACGAAGGTGGTGTCTTCCTTTATAAGTTCGGCAAAAAGATCTTTGATAAGATCATGGAAGCAATGCAACCTGAGTTTGAAGACGAAACTCCTATCAATCCTTTTGACTTCTGGCAGGGTGCAAACTTCAAACTGAAGATCGTCAAGAAAGACGGTTACTGGAACTATGATAAGTCTGAGTTTGAAGCAGCTTCTCCCCTCCTCTCCGATGATGATGCCATGGAAGCAATCTGGAAGAAGCAGTATTCTCTCGCCGGACTGACTGCTGAAGATCAGTTCAAGTCCTATGAAGATCTTGAGCGTCGTCTGAAGTATGTACTGGGACAGAAGTCCCGCACTCCTTCTCCTGCAGATGAAGAGACTGAGTATGATGGTTATGCAGCAAAAGAGTCTGCAGAGCGTCAGATTCAAGAATCACTGACACGCTCCAAACCTGACTTCAATTCTCCTGATATCACTGCATCTACACCAGTTGCATCTAAGGATGAAGATGAAGATGATGCACTCTCCTACTTCCAAAAACTGGCAGAGAGTTAATTAAACAATCTAATATCTTCTCCTCTCTTCAAGGTTCTACTCACATACTGAGTAGAACCTTTTCTATATTGCATCAATCTTTGTGTATCTTCAAGGACAAGTTCGATATAATCTGGTTTCAATAAGTAGATGTTTCTTTTTGCTTCTTCTTTACGAACTTCATAAACATAGTTCGTAACTGCATCTACTTCATTAGTTCTAATAACATATTGCCCCCTTTCAACATCAAAATATTCAACTTTATAATTCTTGGGTACATTTAAACCTTTAGGTGTTACAATCTGTCCAGAATCATTCTTCAGTTCTCTGGTTTCATAGTGATGAATATTTTGTGTCTTCTCAATACTTCCATACTTTTTAATTAAGAATTCATCAAATGATGACTGATTCATAGGCCACTCATTCTGGATATTGACGATATTATTAGAAAGAAGGACTAACCAATCAAATGTTTCGTCACCGTAGACATCAAAGGCAACATTATCGGGACGATCATCACCAACAATCTGATATTGAGTAAAGTATGCTAAATTATCAAGAATATCTTGACGAAGTTTTACTCTTTTGAATAAATTTTTTACAATCTGATAGTCACCAATACTCTTGCCATCAGAGTCTCTGTTGACATAATCGAATTCTGGAACTTGTCTGAAATAACTTGCCATTAGAAACCTATTTCGCCGGGGAATGCGTTACTGTTGGGATCTACTTTAAGATAATCATCTTCGGTAATAGGATCTAATTCCTGGAACGACATATCAATTTTATATTGAGTCATGGTTCTATCAGGATCATCATATGTCATGTATGTATTACCATTACCATATGATGTATTTAGATCTAGTAATGCACAAGGTTTAATTCTTCCTATTGATGGGTGATCTTTACCATCACCTGTTCTGTAATTTATCGTGAATATGTTAGGACTTAATACAAAGATATTATTAGCTGTTTTTTTTACAGACATTCCTTGTTTGAAAAATCTGATGATTTTTTTGATTTGAGTTGCTTCAGTTCTACTTCTAGCAGACATTGTGAATGAGAAACTAAATGATCTCAGCGTTGGTGCTTGAAAAAGTAATTCCATGTTTGGATTGAGGACTCCTCCACCAAGTCTTGAAACAAGATTTCCGCCAGTAAATGATTGTGCCAATCCTAGTCTTAATGCTGCAACAATATTTCCCGCTTGATCTGAGTTGAGAACTTGTTGAAGTTCTTTTGGATCCATCTCAATTGCATTTCTTATCAAATTACTCACGGCAGATGCTGCACCACCAGGATTTATGATTGCACCAGCTCCTAATGCCATCCCCAGATCCATTGTTTCGCCTTCAAATTTGACGGAATTTTTATCGGATATTCCGCCAGGAATAGGAAGCGTCACAGAACCTGTAATTGTCTCTGTGTTTCTATTGCCCAAAGATAATGGATTTAATTGACTAGTATCAAAACTAATATTTCTTTTCCCAGAGATATATCGCATACCAAATACAATTCTATCTTGCTTTGAATCTCTAATATTTTCGGGATAGTAAAGAACGTCGTATTCTGTCCTTCTCCTTTTTGTTTTTAGTACTAAAGGTATATCATTTGAACTAAAGTTCAAAGCATCCTTTAAACTTAAAGGATTTTCTGTTGTACTAGGTAAAGCATTTCCAGAACCCCCTGCTGCTTTCTGCAATATTTGATCAGCGTTTCCGCCATTACTTGTTATTTCACTCTTTAAATCTGAACCTGCCGAAGTTGCCTGATCAATTATCAATTTACTAAAAGTTGATTTCTTGTTTTTAAAATCTCTTTGTTCCTCGATAGTTGCATTTGAAGAAATTTCGTTTTTTGTCACTTCTCCTTGTTTATTTGCATCAATCGTTCTAATAAGAACCTTGTTGTTTCCAGCACTATCAGTTCTGAACGTTTCTGTTCTAACACTCTCTCCTCCCCCCAGTGTCGTAACATCAGTCACATAATAACTGTCACCACCACTTGTACCTCTATTAACTACACCAGTTTCGCTTGTTCTAGATGCCATTAGTCAGAACTTTTTTCTATTTATCAGGGGTTAGTGAGATAATATGCATAAGGTATATCAAGTAATGATTGAAGTTCACTTGTTCTGACGAGATGCAAACTTCCTGGTATCTCATTCCAGGTGTAGTTTCTTACTTGATTCCAGTGAAAATTAAGTCCGCTAAATCCCCATCGATTTACACTAGTCACAGCGACTAATGGATGTTGATCATACTTAAGTCTAGGAGTTTTTGCATTGTAGATATATGTGTAAACTTCACCAAGATCGGGGATAACGACAGTTTCATTCAAGATAGTCATAATCTCAAGCATCATTTCTTCAGGATCACCCAAGTCTCTGATAGAGTCTTTTTCAGGTTCAATACGATTATTGCCTACCTGTCCTTCAAACTGGAATTCATCTGCAGATTGTCGTTCTTCGCGTTTTAGACGCTTCTCTTCTTCTCTTGCATCAATTTGTGCCTTTACTTCTTCATAAGAAGGCCCACCTGATCTTCTTCGTTTAGCCCTTCTTGCCATAATTGATACCTAACTCGTCTTCTGTGATGATTTTAAATTCGATTAATCTATCAGCACACCATTCACGAGCTGCATTCCATTTTGCTTGGTTGATAGCATATGTTTTGCACTCAAATAAAGAAGACTTACTAGTTGGTTTTTTAGTTTGCTTCTTTGGTTTAACCTCAATAACATATGTTTTCACTTGTCCTGTGCTTTCCTTCACTTTTATGATAAAATCTGGAAAGTATCTGTGAACTCTTTTATCAATTGGTGACAAGTATGGGATGAAGAATTCTTCACTACCCCACTCAAGGATGCTTTCACTCAAGTCGCACCATTTACAGAAACGCCTTTCCCAGTTGCTCCTGCAAATAATATTGCTAGCATTTCCTTTATATTTTTTAGGATTAGAAGGGTTGTAAATACTTTTCTTACTAACTCCCATACATAATATATACGGTAACAACTATTTAGATGGCAACGGCAAAACCGACTAGAAAAACAGTTGCTGATTTAAAAACAAATATACTAAACCCAGCACTGACATCTACTTATGAGTGTCACTTTGTTTTTCCAAAAACTATTAGAGATTGGGCTAATACTACAACTGGAATTGGTAATGGGATAGACTTTGATAATGTGGGTAATGTTTCAATCGCTTGTAGAGAGGCATCACTCCCTGGCACCTCTTTGGCAACTCATGAGATGTTGAATGATTTTACTGGTGTAAGAGAAAGACATGTATATAGAAGACAGTATGATGATACTGCATCGTTTACATTTTATGTTGATGTAAATTATGACACAATTTTTCTTTTTGAGAATTGGATTAATTTTATAGTCAATCAAGATGGTAGTGATACAGATACAAAAAGTTCAACCTATTCTTATACGGTTAACTTTCCTGATGAATATAAATCTAGAATTTTTATAAGGAAATTCGAGAGAGATTATGCTGGAAGAAATCTTGAGTATTCATTCTATGATGCATATCCATTGTCAATCAATTCAATGCCTGTTAGTTATGATGCATCTCAGATTCTTCAGTGTACGGTAAACTTTTGTTTCTCTCGTTATACAATTAATGCGCCAGACGGATATACTAAACCTCCATCCGATTCTTCTCCGTCACAATTACCTGAAGAACAAAAGAAATCATCTAAAATTAATGATTCATTTGTTGGTAACACAAGTGGAGAAGATCAAAGATTTATTCCAACTGATAGTGCCACAGGATTTAGAGGTGATGGTAGTGAACCACTTCTGCTTCCAGATGGATCTCCTGTCCGTGATGCAAACGGAAACCTCAGAGAAATGTTCTAAATACACATACTGAATAACATATCATGCCTTTACCAAAAATTGCTACGCCAACTTATGAGTTGGAATTGCCTTCAACTGGAAAAACAATTAAGTTTCGTCCCTTTCTTGTTAAAGAAGAAAAGTTATTAGTTCTTGCCTTAGAAAGTAACGAAACGAAAGATATCACTAATGCCATCAAGGCAGTGTTAAAAGATTGCATTCAGACACGCGGTATTAAAGTAGAGACTCTCCCTACTTTTGATATTGAATTTCTCTTCCTTAATATTCGTGGTAAGTCTGTTGGTGAAGATATTGAGGTAAGTATTCTCTGTCCTGATGATGGTGAGACTTATGCTGAAGTTGAAATCAGTATTGATGATATTAAAGTTGCAAAAGATGATAAGCATTCAACTCAGATAAAAATAGATGACAATTTAATGATGGAAATGAGATACCCATCATTAGATCAGTTTATCAAAAATAATTTTGATTTTGAATCTGATAATCAAGTTGATCAGTCATTTGATCTTATTGCCTCTTGTGTAGATAAGATTTATTCTAAAGATGAAGTATGGGCATCAGATGATTTCACTAAAAAAGAA
>Ga0187218_1000316_pt1 | contig 14656 bp, 21 predicted proteins | sample 14SPOviralmetaG_FD_130167 | JGI IMG/M metagenome (GOLD analysis project Ga0187218, IMG submission 130167) | Marine viral communities from the oligotrophic San Pedro Time Series (SPOT) site, San Pedro Channel, CA, USA - 14 SPOT_SRF_2010-08-11... | ecosystem: Environmental > Aquatic > Marine >...
TCAGCAGTCATTGCTTCTTCAGCTCCAACTTGTCCTAAAAATCCTGAGATTGTTCTTGGGCCATAAATTTCCGCTTCCTTTTCCATAAGATCTGGAACGTATTGTTGCGCCCATCCTTGACCTGCCGTTGAGGCTAGATCTAAATAGTTCGTCGATAAAGCCTGCTGACCTGTAGCTGGCTGTACGTTCAAACCATTTCCATTTGTAATTGCCATAATTAAATGTTTTTAAAGTTAAATTATTTTTTGTTTTTAATTTTAAACTTAAAATCAGAAGAATTATCACCTAAGACTCTTACTTTAATGCCGTCAGTACCAAACTCTTTTTGAGTTGTTCTTGGCGCCATGTCAATATTTTTACTTTTCTTTACAGTATCTTTAATAGCGTCTGCTTTGCCTTGCTCATAAAAGTGCTTAGCTATAGCGTCAGCGTTCATTGCTGTAAAAATAGATTTATGATATTCATTAGCTTTCTCTAACGATTTATCTTCTGCTAGAAACTTTCCTAGAAAATTGTTAATATCGCTTTGTTGAGTTTTAACTTTTTCAACATCATTAATCTTGAACTTGTACTTTTTGTCGCCAACGTTAAAATCGAAACCTTCGAATTGTTGGTTGAAAACTTCACCAGTTTTCTTGTCAAACTTTGCCTTGTTCTTTTGAATCTTAGCTTTACTTACCTCCGACTCCTTGTTATATCGGTTAAAGAAGTCTAAAGCTTTTTGAGCCTCAGGTGTTAGCCTTGACCCAGATTTAACTTCTTCGTAATATTTAGACTTTTGCCCGTCTAAGTAGGCTTTAGCGTTGGCAACTTGCTCTTTTAACGCTAGCTTTTTTCTTTTAACATCAACCTCGTCATCTATATCTTCGTCGTAGTTAAACGAGTCTTCAATTAAAAAGTTTATTTCTTCGTTATTAAGATGAGGTTTAGTCATCTTATAATATTCGCTTAGAGCTGTTAAGCTATCTAAGCTATTGTAATCCTTATTTAGTTGTACGTAGTCTTCAAGACTACCACCAGTCTCGTCCATAAAGCTAACTAGCTTCTGCACGTTTTCTGGCAATGGTTGGCCAGTAGTTTTAGCTACCTCTACGGCTTCTTCTACTTCATCGACCAATTCTTTTAAAGCCTCGCTTGGCTCTTCAACGTTTTCCTCAACAACTTCCTGCAAAGGTTGTGTTGGCTCTTCCACTTGCTCTGGTTGATCTACTACGGCTTCAACAGGCTCTTCGTTTAGCTGTTGGTTAGCCATATCCATATTGACCACTATAGTGCCATCCTCTTTGTACGACACGGGAGATTCTTTTTCAACAGTTTCTTCAGAGATAACCTCTTCCGACGGCTTGCCCTCTTCTTGAGTTTGTTCTAGCTGAGCCTCCTCAACATTTTCTTCTTCTTGCATAATATAAAATATAAGTTAATAATTATTTAGGATCAAAAGCCTCTAAGCCAAATCCACCTCCAAGTATATCATTACCTGATGACTCGAATTTTTTAGGTGCTCCACCTGTTTTTCTTTGCTCTATAAGCTCACTTTGTTGTGATGCTTGAATTTTAGTTCGTTCGTCTTTACGGTCTTCCTTTTGTTTTTCTTTATTAGAAATAGTAGCTTGTTGCATTTTTTGTATTTGCATATTGTAGTAAAACTCCATGCCCATTAACTCTTTTTTAGCAGCAACTTCCGCTGCCATTTTTTGAGCTTCAAATTGCGATTTCGCTTGCTCGATCTGTATTTTGCTTTGAGCCATAGCAGCTTGTTTTGTTTGCTCTACCTGAGCAGCTAGCTGTTGTGATTGCGCGTTAGCTTGTTGTTGTTGTTGCATGGCAGCTTTTTGCGCTGCGGCCGCCGCTTGTTGTTTTTTCTTTCGTCTTATTTTTAAAACTTGATTAGCTAGCTTTAAGTTTCTTATTTCTCTAACATCTATAGCGTCTTCAAGATCTATGCTTCCTTGTTGTAAAGATTGTTGAATGTTGTTCTCAATCATTGCTTTTTCTTCTTCGTCAGGAGATAGTTCTAAGAATATGCCAAAATCGTATAAGTGCATTTGAGAAATCTCTTCTAAGGTACCGACGTTGTGAGAGCCTATAGCTTCTAAGAAAGCCTCCTTAGTAGGTGAAAACTCAATGACATCAGATATTCTCAAAGAAAGAGACTCTAAAACATCTGAAACTATGAACATACCAGCTTGTAGAATATGTCTTGTTGCAGTGTTAGAACTTTGAGCAGCCATTTTCTGAAGACCAACTAATGAGTTCTTGTCAGGCGTGCTACCGTCTCTAGCTTCGTTTAACCCGGTTACATCTCTAATCATTTGTAAGTAGTAGTTGTAATTGCCGATCAAGCTTTGCATTTTAGCACCACCACTACCACTTGATATTTCTTGTATTGGAACTTTACCAGGATTCATGTCACCATCAGCCGTCATTGATCTACCAATAACAGAGCCGGTTTGGAAAAACATATTTAAAGCTTCTTGTGGATTATAGTTTGTTCCATTTCCTAAATCTATTTCAGCTAGACCATCTGCATCTAAATAAACTCCATCAGGTATTAATCTAGACATAACCTGCTGAAGCTTTAAGTGTGTAAGCTGTATCATATCAGCAAAGCCAGTTATACGACTGACTATAGACTCAACTCTACCTTCGTACATTCTAGGAGCTACTATAGAGTAGTTCATTTTTACCTTGGTAAAGTTACTTTTTGGGCGTATCATATTCTTGCACATTTCCCATTTAACTAGCTTATTACATCCTAAAATATAAGCGCCGTCGTAAAGAACTTCTATCTGCTTGGATATTCTACTAAAGTTTTCGCTTTCAGGAGGATTAAAAGAGTCGTCTTTTTCTATAGCCCTTTCTAATCCAGCTCCAGTTTCTTTTATTTTGTATACATTGTTCATGTACGTTTTATAGTTGAAGTACAATACTTGAACTATATTAGGATCGTGATCTCCATATTTTTGATTGTAACCCTTGTTACTAGGGCTATTTTTTTCTACTATTTCCTTAAGTTCTTCACCAGTAAGATGTGGAAATTGTTTTGCCAACTCATTTACAGGAACCTGCTTAATTTCACCAACATAATATATATCATCAAAATAAGGTGAGTCAGTGTGCGAGTATACTAAATTAGCAGGGTCTACATAATCGACGACAACACCTTCTGAAGTATTAAAAGAAGTCTTACACGCTCCAATACCTAAGACCGCTAGGTCATAGTAAAATCTTTTTCTTATTAAGTCAAACTTATTCCCTTCCAACAACACGTTTAAAGCTTGCTCCTGAGCAATCTCAGCCTCTTGCTTGTAAGTTAGTTGCATGTGCAATGATAACTCCTCTACATCTTGTGGAAGTTTTTGTGGATCGTTTTCGTAAGTGTTTACGTTTAGTTCTTGTAAAGCGAAGTTTTTCATATCCTTCAACTCCATGTCTTTCATTATCGACTCCATGTATTGAGTTCTTCTACCAGCTCCGTATGGATCTTGAGAAAATGCTTTTATAGAATAATCTTTGTCAGCCATTCCATTGACTACAATATCAACAAACTTAGGAATAATAGGTATAGGCTTCCAATCTAAGTTTAAGTAGCTCAAGTCGCCGTTGATAGAAAGTTCGTCTTTATACTTTTGTATAGACTGCTCTCCTCTAGCATAAAGCCTTAAGTTCCTATAGCTGTTTGAGTTGTTTTCGTATCGTCTTGACTTATGACCTTTACTGTTAACGCTGTCAAACCATTCTGATTCAATTGCCTTAGCTATCTTTAAACCGTAGTCAAAGCTAACTTTTTCTAAATCGCTAACTGCTTGACTAGGGAAATAATTGTTTAGTGATTTCATATTTATTCAATTATTTTAGAGTAGTAACCTTTGTTACTGTATCTTGAAATGGTTAAATTTACTTTAGACTTTTGCTTTTCAGCTCTAGGATAGTATAAATGCCTATTGCAAGCCATTATAGCTAAACCAGAGCTTATAGCAGCATCAAATTTAGTTCTTTTATTTATGTCAAACTTAGCCCAATCGTTTAGCGTATCGTTAAAATAAATGTTACCATACTCTCCGTTGGGCTTTGCTCCAACAAAATCATTGATATACATCTCGATAGCAGCGGCGTGAGCTTGCTTTATATCTTCACTAGAGTTTGGTATACCACCTATTTCTTTTTCAGTAGTAGATAACTTATTCCAAACTTTATCTGGCCTATTCATACTAAAACCCCTGTATCCTCTTCTTTTAAAATAGTACAAAAGCCTTGGTTTATTGTTCTCCGCAAGCAATGGCATACCATAAAATATGCAAGCCATTAAAACGTCTTCAAAAAATATTTCAGCGGTTTGGGGTCTAGCAATGTATTCTAAAAAGAAATGGTTTGGTGGAGCATCTTCCATGGAAAACTTAGTTAGTCCATGAAGAGATCCGTTGGATCCTCTACCGTCAACAGTACCACTAATATCATAGCTATCGCAGCCAAGAGCGCCCACGTGCTCGTTTCCAGGATATTTAACTCCATTTTTTATTACCACTCTATTTTGCATAGGCCCATTTGGAACCCAGCTAATTTTAAATCTACCATTTGGATCTGGATTAAATACAACTCTAGTATCTTTAACTCCTCCAGACCAAGCGAAAGAACCTACCGTGACAGCGGAAGAATCCATAACGCCTTCGTTGTAATCTATCTGTTCATATATCTTAGTAAGATTAAACAGACTATTTTTTGTTTCGTCTCTGAACGCGTGTTCAGTCGTTCTAGGAAACTGACGGTAAAATTCATTTAAACCATCTTGATCTTCTTTTAAACCATCAACTTCGTTCTGCCAATGATCAATAACACCCACATCTATCAGTTCTCCGTCTGGTCCACAAACATCTGACTCTGGAGTACTAAACACTGGCTGTCCAAACTCGTCAATAAAACCTTCAAAGTTCCACTCCATTGGGATAAACAGAGAATATAAACCAGACTTTGTTTGACCATTTTTATTTCTTTTAGTTACATCACTATTATTGTAAAGCTTTTTGAAGTTCTCACCACCCTTGTCTAAAGAGTTTGATGTCGACCCCATCATGCATTTACCTATTATTTTACTACCCAACCTTAAACAAGTTTTTGTTACTCGCCAGTTGTTTAGTATATTATCAGGTCTTTCCCACTTGCCACTTTCATCGTGAACCAGTAAAGCGAGCTTTTCACCATCATAACTATTATCACCTGTATTTTTCCAGTCGATCGTAGTGTCAAGACCTTTTATCTCTTCTAGCTTCTCGTTAGTGTCTATCTTTTTACGAGTAAACTTACTCGCTGGCACACGGTACGCTAGCTCAGACTTTGGTCTGTCCATACCATCTTGAATAGGTTTGAAAAAGAAAGGATAGTTTATTGATATAGGCACAACCTTATCGGTAAACATCTTCTTTGCATCGGCTCCACTCTTTGATAGTATTCCGTATCTACTATCACTTGATATTGTAGCGAGGTTAACCGTTTCTGCAGAACTCATAAATGAAAAACCAGAACGTCTGTTTTTTAAGTAGCACATACCATAGCATCTTGAATCTACTTTGCAAGCTTCCCAGAATATAAAGAATAATCTATTTGCCTCACGGAAGTCTGGTGCACCAACGTCAATTTTACTCCACTGTAAATACATGTAATGCGTTCCTGTTATATAAGTTGGCTTGCCATTATTGTTAAACCAAAATCCTTCTTCACGCCTATTAAACTCTTCATCTATATATTCGTGCCACTGTTCTTTTTGTTCTTCTGGATATGCTTTCCAGTCAAATATAGTTTTTATTTTCTTAAGCACACTAGGCTTTTCTAGTTGCTCCCACTTTTTACTTTTATTTGAATGTATATCTTTTGGCGCTTTAGGTAAGGCTATGTGTAATCCTTGTATGTTGTATATCTCACCTATTTGGCCAGTGCTACTAAGAACTACAACGTCATGCTCTTTGTTGTAGCCACGCTTCCACTTCTTACCTTTATTAAGTCTACTTATAGTAGTTTTCTTAACTGGTTCTATTATTTCGTATAAACTTTGTTCGTACATTATTTAGATCTACCTTCGGCAAAGCCCTTAAAAACTTTCTCTTTCTTTTCTTCAACAATCTTACCTTCAAGCAAAGCCTGCTCTTCTTGTATACGATTAAGTATCTCAAAGGCATCGAAGATAGCGAGCTTTTTTGTAGCAGCAGCGTTCTTAAGTCTATCGGCAGTAATATCATCACCACCATCAACAATAGCTTCTTTTGCAACTTTGATAAGCTCTTCAACCGCTCTATGCCCAGCTTGGATTATAGACCTCTTCGTTTCCTTTATGTTCATATTTAGTTGTAATAAATTTATTGTAAACTCGATACATCCTTTGATTATCTATGACAAATTCGTAGTGTGAAAAAGGAGTGTAGCCTAATATTTCGTTTTTATCAAAGGAACCATCAGAATAGACAACTTTACCTACGTTAGGGTTTTCAACTTCTAAGCTAAACTTGTCGTTGTTCTGAAGTGGTTGCAAGAAAGTAAATCCGCTCATTGAGCTCCACTTTCCTTTTTGTTTTACTAAAAATATTTGATCTTGAGAAACTATGTATAGGTTTTTAGAGAAGTAAGCTTTACTATTTTTCTCTTGCCCTTTAACGTCATACCACCTTCTAAAAACGTTGTGATGGACTATAATCTCATCACCAGGTTTTATTTTAGTATTATTTACTTTTGGGCAAGAAACAACTCTAGCAAGCCTGTTTACGTATTCGTGGTTAGAGTTTTCTGAATTAACTATTAAGCTCTTACCCTCTACATTTACTTCGTTGCTGTATCTATTTCCAATAGGTTCTATTAAGAATTGATATATACTCTGCATTAATACTCTAGGTTGTATTCTATGGATATAGCCATATTCTTGTTAAAGTCTTTCCAAGGTAAAACATCTTTACCTTTCTTAATAAATATAGAATATTTATCTTCCTCTTCAATAATATCGCAGATAGTATGCCCTCCATAAACCTCTTGGCCTACAGCGTAGTGCATAGCGTCTATCTTATAATCTTTACCTATTGTTATCTTCCTTATTAAGCTTGTTGTTGTCATCTTCTTTATTATATTTAATTTCACCAGTGTTTAAGTCAATATCACTGCAATTGTATTTTTCTGTAAGCTCTCGGTAGTGGTCGTCAACTCTAGCTCCAATATTCATAATCTCATGGCACAGAGCGTGCTTTCTGGATTCTATAATACCTAAATCCCTTTGTGCTAAGTTGACAGCCTTTAAGTATTCTTTAGCTAATGTTAATTCTGCATCTGTAACTTTTTCAGCTTTAGTGGCTAAGTCTATTACTTTTTCTGATTTTGGTGTTTTTCTTTTTGCCATTTTATTTAATTTAATTAGTTATTAATAACCGCCAGATCTTCTTCTAGCTTCTTCTTCTCTTTCTTCTATTCTTTTTCTATAACCTTCTGCTTCTCTTTCTGAAAGTTTAGCAGCTTCTTTTGTTATTCTTTCTAAAGCCTCTTTTTTAGCGGCTTCAAGGTTAGTTTTTTCTAACTCCTCTCGACGCTGCAGCTCTTTGTCACTAACTAAACCGTTGGATTCTCCAGAAGATGTAACAGGAGTTAATATAGACTGCGTGTTAGCCACGTAATCTCCTACCGCTTCAACCTCTACTATATAGCTGCTTTCTGCGTTTGGTTCTTGAGACTCTTGGTAGCTTTGAGTAATATAGTTAACAGATTTTTGAAGATTTCCTTCCTGTGTTTTATCAAACTGTTCTTTTATTTGAGATTCTGTTAGCTCTATACTTTTTATCTTCTGCTCGTAAGATCTAATTATATCTTTAGAACCTTCGCTCTCTTTTATTAGTTTATCTATGTTTTCTTTAGATAACTTTATTTTCTCTAAAGCTTCTTTTAGTTCTCTTAGTTTCTTATCAACTAAGTCGTTAGCTTTATCGTAAGTTTCTGTTGTAACCTCTATTTCTGCTATTTGCTCATCTACTGATTGAGTGGTTGTAGATGCGGTTACAGGCGTATACCTGCTTGGCATGGTAATAGGATCTTTTGAAGAGTTTATATTTCTACCATCATCTAGTTTTAAAGCTCTTTTTGATGACTTGTGATTCCAACCTGCCATATAACCCTTGCCACCATTATACTCGTGCGTATGATAGCCTTTTATACCTTTTTTAAAACCCCACGACAAAGCTTCTTGTCTAGTAGAGTATAAAGGTATTTTGCTTATGTAGGTTAGTATAGGCATATATTAAAGAGGACTTAAGTTCCACTTTTCTTTTATAGAGTCAATCACTGCAAAACACTGGGCTTCACTTAATTCTTCATCCCACATCGCGAACTCGCCCACTACGCCCTTCATGTCTGTTGCGGCTGCTCCGCCTATATGTTTTATAGGCCAATCTGGCATGTTTTTCACATCACTATTCGAATTGTTTGAAAATTCTAAAACTTTGTTTTGAGTGTAGCAAAATATGTGTCCGTCTGTGTTTCTTCTTAGCATCAGCACTGCAGCTTGGTCGACAGGTATTGTATTTGTTAAAGGGAAAGCTTTTGTTTGATTGTGAGTTGCCCCCATTCTAACCTGAACAGTGGTAGCTGGATCACCACCAGTTACTTTAACAAAAAACTCAGTGACAGAGTCACTTTCAGAGACAACAACGTCATTGCCGCTGTCTGTCTTTGTGAACACCAGCATTAAGGTCGCGGCTTTATTTGTAGAAGTCTGTTTAACCGCCATTTTAACAACATCGTCAGTACCATCAAATCTAATACACTGCCTGTGCATACTAGTCAAATCTGTAGCAGGAGTCCCAGCGTTAGAGTTTATAGGCACTGCACTTGATCCTTTGCTAAGTAAAGCAGAGGTAGAGTTAGAACCAGGAAACTCTGAACCATCAGCAGGAAAAATATTATTCCTTAGTATCTCATCAAAAGCATACCATATCAATGGCTGAACGCCTGAAGCTTGTTCAATATTACCTTTACCCGTGCCACTTTCGTAGCTTGCACTAGAAAGACCTAGCATTACTCTCCGAAATAACAGATTATTCCACCGTCAGCATCAGCCGCAGCTGTAACAGCCGTCCATCTTCCGTAGATAGTTAATCCTTTTGGAAAAATTTGAGTAGAATCTATAGTTTCTGAATTAGTACCATTACCAGCGACTTGAGTAGCTAAGCCAAAAAAAGCAGCGTCATTACCTTGAGTATCATCAGGTGTTAAAACTGATAATGTGGTGTCTGCTAAAAACTGTATAGCTACAATTACTTTTCCAGTCGGTGGAGCAAAAGCGCCACCATCATCTGCAAAGCCACTGCCAAGCTGTCCAAAACCATAACTTACTTCTGTTGAATTAATTCCCATTTTATTTATTTATTTGTTTGTTCGTTTTTCTTTGAACTTCCACCGAAGAAGAAGTCTATTATTGTATTCACTTTAGCGCTCATTGCACCAAATATCGTTGATATAAAGCTAATTTCAAATTCGCCTAGTTCTAAGCTTTTAGTAACAAAGTAATTAAACATTACAAATGTAATACCAAAATACGCCACTGTAAACAACGTAGCTAGTACCTTTTGAATAATAGCATCGTCTTTATAAAGATCACGTGCATCCTTGCGATCTTCAACTTCTTTTGCAAAAGCTTCACGCTCCGCATCTAGTAGTAGCTTTTTTATAGCAAGCTTTGCAGCATCTCTCTCTTTGTCCGTGGTAATAACTTTGTCGAGTATACCCTCAGCATTATCTACCACTTTACCTAATATTCCTCCTAGTAAATTTTGTATCATACCTTATTATTTTCCCATGGTAAATCTCCACCTTCCGGAACAGCCTTACCTGTATATGGGTCTATTATTTCACCGTTAACTCTTCTCCATCTCTGACCATCATGTATAACAAAATCATCGTTATACGTTGTTCTTCCGGTCTTCATATCTGTTATGTGTTGCATTTCGTGAACTAGCACGTGTTGCTCTTCTTCAGAGCAAGGAGTAATACTTTTATCTATGTATATAGACCCGTCCATGTTTGCTTCGCCTTGTATTGTACCTTCTAGGTTAACTCTGTATATAGGAGTTCCAGGGACTATGTTAGAGTCTCCTTTCTTAAAAGCAAGTTTACTTTTGATGTTTCCACCACTAGCTTGCAATCCTTTACTTGAGCCTAGTTTAAATGCCATTATCTATTTGGGTCTTTTATCATATCATCAATAGCTTTGTTAAAAACCTTATCTGTATATGATTTGTTGTTATAGAATACGCTTCGGTCTGATACTGGTAAATCTTCTTCTCCGAGTAAGACTCTATATATTCTACTTATAAGTTGGCTGCATTTAAACGAAGTTTTAAAAACGCTGTACTTAATCGTTGTACGATTTCGATGACGCCACACCTCAATCCAGCCTAGTTTTCTTAGTTTATCCCACCGGGTTTTATCCCAGCTCATGGTATAAGTACCATCAATAAATTCTTGTCTTGTAAACCGACCTTGACAGTCTAAAAATATTAGTAGTTCAAGATCAGCATCTGTTAACCCGTAAGTCTTACAAGCCCACTTTCTAGTGAGCCTGTAATACTTAAGGATTTGTAATTCACGTAAATCGTGACTAGTTAATCTCATTCAAGATTAAGCACCAGCAGAGAATGCTACCGCAGAAACATCAGCAAAAGGTGCTACTGTAGCCTTGATAGTTAAAACACCACCGCCGTTTACTGTTTGATTTCCGATCTCTTGAGCTAATCTCAAAGCAACGTCTTCTGGAACAGTACAAGTTAAATCTACAGAGTGGTCAGCTTCGTCACCACTGTTCTCGATAAACACTTGAACTGAAGTGCCATCAATAACTGAGATTCTGTTAACCTTGTCTGCAGGGAAAAAGTTTTCGTCAGTTCCCGCTGCATCTACAAAATGTAATAGTTTCATTTTTAAAATTTTTAATGATTAATAAATAATTTGTTTGTGATTTTGTGTATAAGGATTTTGGTTTATAGTTTATGTTTAATCTACTAGTACAATATCACTTGCTTTGATTACAAAATAAAACTTATCTTTATAATCTATACCGTGACCAGCATGCTTGTCGTACCATATAACATCTCCCTCGTTAATACACTCCACTAAATTACCTTTAGATATAACTTTACCTTTTAAGTATCTGTCATCTTTATTAGTCTCTTCAGTAAATATAAAGCCAGACACCTTCTTCTCTGCAACCTTAATCTTTTCTATAACTACGTAGTGATTAATTGCTTTCATCTGCTCTTGCGTTTGATATTACACAGTCTGCAGAAACAATAGTCATAACAACACTTACTGCATTTTTAAGCGCTGACTTAGTAACGAGCACAGGATCAATGATACCTTCAGAAATCATGTCAACTTCTTCGCCGGTTACAACGTTCATGCCAAAGCTTTCTTTGGTAGGATAACCTACTGTTTCAAATCCAGCGTTGTTCATTATGGTATGAAAAGGAGACTTGATAGCATTAAGCAATGCCTCTTCACCCTTATTAGATGGTTTGATTTTTTGAAAAGCATTAAGTAGCGCTATACCACCACCAGGTACAATACCTTCTTTTAGTGCTGCTTTTGTTGCGTAGATCGCATCTTCAACCCTATCCTTCTTTTCTTTGAGCTCGACTTTAGAATCAGCGCCGACTTTAATAACTCCAACCGAACCAGATAGCATAGACAATCTTTGTTCCAGCTTCTTTTTAATATAACCGTTCTTTTCATCAGCAACCATTTTATTAACTTGATCAACTCTTTCTTCTATGTCATCAATATAGTCTTCTAAAGTTGTTACGACTGTGTTCTTGTCGTCTGTAGAACAGTATTCAGCTTCACCAAGCATTTCTATTGTTATAGCGTCTAGATCGTCTCCTAGCTCTTCATTAATAACAGTGGCTCCTGTGAGTACAGCTAAGTCTTCACATGTATCTTTTTTAGTAGGACCAAAGCCTGGTAAGTCTACGATGTTAACTTTTATATTGCCCTTAACCTTATTCATCAAAAGCGCCGACTTTACTTGCTGCGACACGGGTGCCACTATAAGTAAAGATCTATTTTGCTTTATAACATGCTCTAATATACCCTGTATTTTACGCACGTTAGGTATTTCAGACATGCATATTAAAATAAGTGGTTCTTCTAGCTCACACTTTTGCTTATCGACGTTAGTTACAAAGTGCGGTGACGTTAAGCCACAGTCAAACTGTACTCCGTCTACAACTTCTACGTATGTTTCTTCTGTAGGAGACGTTTCCATTAGCACAACACCATCTTTTCCAACAGAATTGTACGCTTCCGAGATAATCTTACCAAGCTCTGCGTCGTTATTGCATGATATTGAAGCTACATTTGTTAATGTATCGGCGTCTACGTCTATTTTTACTGAATCTAGGTAGTTGTTGACCTTTTTTAAGCCACTATAAACGCCATCTCGCAGAACACGATTGGCGGAATCCTTAAATTTTGGTGAGTTTATAGTTTTTAACAAGGATTCTGCTAAAACAGTGGCAGTAGTTGTGCCGTCTCCGGCTTCTTTCACTGTGTTTTTAGCTGCTTCTTTTATTAAGGTAGCTCCTATGTTTTCTACAGGGTCAAAAAGCACCACGCTTTCCGCTACTGTAACGCCATCTTTTGTAATAACTGGACTTCCTCGTTCATCTTCGTAGATAACGCACTTTCCAGAGGCGCCTAATGTTGATTTTACTGCACTAGCTAGCTTGTTTACACCAGCTATAATTTTGGATTTAGCATCCTCACCAAAGTTTAGATCTTTGATGAGGAGACTAGGATTATTGTACTCCATTTGATTTGATTTAATTTAATTGGGTTTGAGTTATTTCTTGAATGTCTTAACGACTTTCGGTCCTTTGGTAGCTTCTAACTTTTTAGAGAAGTGGTCGATGCTTCCGTCAATTGCTGACTCAGCTCCTTCCATTGTCTCTCGACGTGTGACATCGTGCCACGTGTCGTTTGTGGGGTTAGATACTTCGGTTTGATAAAATCCATTAGGTAACTGAGTTATCCTCCAGTTCTCTTTGTTGGCTAAGTGTTTCCACTCTGCTTTGGTTTTATCATTCACTTTCATTTCGCCACCCGTTGAGGTGGTCTGGTAATATAGGTACGTCATAATTTTGGTTTTAGGTTAATAACGTGGTTAACGGTCTTTCCGTTATTTAGCTTGGCTTCCCAGAGCCACTTTCTCTATTGAACTTAGCTTGCGTCTTTTCGTCTTCCTTGTATCTGGTCGTCTGCGTAGTCTTCATATTTGCTCCCATTTTGTTACGTGGCTTTGTTCCTACTGTAACAGCTTCCTTATACTCAGGAGCGTTTTTCGCTTCTGGAGTTTTCTTGTCGATTATAGCTTTACCGTGGCTCATGTCAGCAACAATAGTTCCAGATTTACCTTTTTCTTTTGCTACTCCAGCTGTAGCCACGGAGCTCGTCGTTTTTTCCTTTTCCTTATACTCAGCTTCTGTAATACGTTTCTTGTTACCATCAACATCGTACTCGTAGTAGCCAGCTCTTTTCATAGCCGAAGGATCCATCCTCATAGCCTTGTCCATCTTCATAGCTCTATTATCTCCAGCAGATTTGCCGTATGCTTTTAAAGCAGGGTTCATTTTAAATGCCATAATTTCTTTTTTTTTATTAATTAATAATTATTTCGTGCACGAATATACTATTACATAGTAAATCGTAAATATTAAAGTGTGACAGTTGCCCCTTACTCTTACTCTTTTAATAGGCTAGTGTCACATAAAAGTCGTTGTAAATATATAAGTGTAGTGTAGCCCCCACTCTACTTCGTATCCTTCCTGTATCAAAACGCTTTTTTTTACCCCCAGGGCCCCCATTTTTCATATTTTCATTATAATTTTTTTACGTTTTTCTTTTTTACAATACAATATATAGTTACAATTTACAGACTAATTACGTAGTATGTTGGATAATATATATGAATACAATAACTAATATAAACTAATTAAACTAAATTATTATGCAAATTACTAAATCAAGATTCGTTATCTCAAAAACATTAATCGGTCAATCAGCAATTATTACATTCACTAACAAAAAGAATGAAACATATACTTACGATCACGATGCAGTGTACTCTGCTAATCAAGAAAGATTTGAAACTATGGAATGTTTCCAGAAATATGGTTCTTATACTAACTCCAGTAACTTACCAACATTCGCTCGTGAATATCAAGTCAAGTAATACTGATGAGATCTTATTGATCGAAACACTCGGGAACGTGTGTCTATTACAAACTAACTAATACTATTATGAAAACTAGAACATTACTATGTCTGATCGCCGATCTACTAATTGTCACAATACTAATACTAATCTTTTACTAATATGGAAATTATACACGATATTACTATATTAATTGTACTCGGAATTATTTGTCAATATATTGAGAATTGTATTGTACACTCAGAGAAGTGATGGTATACTCCACTACAATTATTATTCACTAAACAATTATAGTACTTTTATACAAACTAAATACGACTTAGTTCGGATAATATATATGAATACAATAACTAATATAAACTAATTAAACTAAATTATTATGCAAATTACTAAATCAAGATTCGTTATCTCAAAAACATTAATCGGTCA
>Ga0187218_1000326_pt1 | contig 14478 bp, 15 predicted proteins | sample 14SPOviralmetaG_FD_130167 | JGI IMG/M metagenome (GOLD analysis project Ga0187218, IMG submission 130167) | Marine viral communities from the oligotrophic San Pedro Time Series (SPOT) site, San Pedro Channel, CA, USA - 14 SPOT_SRF_2010-08-11... | ecosystem: Environmental > Aquatic > Marine >...
AACATTCATTTCGGTGCCAGAGCTAGTATTAGTAGTGATAGTACCTGTCAATGCAGATCCATCATTCATACTCCATGCGCTCATAATTCTCTCCTCTTATTAATAAGTTGTGTGTTATATAACGCTACTATTTATAAGATTATTTTGTTTTGTGAAAATTTATTGTTATTCAGACGGTTTTGGGTCGCCGCCAGCACTAGGTGATATGTTTATCTTAGGGTCTACTTCAATTTTAGTTTTACCCAGACCTATACCTTTGAGTTTAGTGCCTTCTTTTTCTTTCATTTTGATCTTTTTACCCGCTTTTACATCTTTAAGTATCTTTTGTGCAAGACCCACTTTTAAAGGTACTTCACCAGTATCTTTATTAGGTTCTACCATCTTTTCTACTTCAGCCTTGACTTTCAACATTTGATTCTCTTTTTCTAGTTTATCAATCTTAGCGTCTTTATCTTCGCCTGCAGGTTTTTTTTCTTTATCACCCTTGTCTTTAGGTTCGAAAGGGTTTTTCATAGATTCTTTAAAGTCTGTCCACTTCATACCTCTATTGATTACTAATTCTGATTTGGCAGCAGTAGTTAACATAGGTATACTTGCATTAGCGAGTTTTTGTAGCATAGACTTATCATATTTTTTCAACATACCATTCATTTTTCTAAGTTGATCACCTGACATTGTTCTACCTTTTAGAGGTGCATATTCTTTTTCTAATGTTTTAATTTGAGCAGCTGAGAATTCTACTAATTGTTTCATTTCACCATACATCTGTTTAAATTTCTTAGTGTGTACAGATGGTTTAGTTTTTGCCTTCTTATCAGCAGGTGATTGTTTGTAAGCAGACTTATCATCATCAGCCTTCTTGCTACCTTTTTCTAAATGTTTATCGTGTGCCTTTTTATCTTTATCAGATAGGCCTGAAACATATTTTTTAGGTTGGTCTGTATCTTTATCTTTAGGTACAGTCTTTTCATCAATCCGACTTTTTGAGTTATTTTTTCCAGAGGCATTGGAGACGACATTTTCTTCCAGTTCTTCGGCCAGTTTATACCCCTTTGATTTATATTTTTCCCAATCAGATTTATCTATTACTATAACTCTATTGTGTTTTACGATCATCATTTCTGTATCTTTATCTTTGAGTTGTCTTGCTTCACTCTTAGGTACACAATTAGGAACTCTTTTGCCGCCTTTCATCTTTGTACCCACTTGTTTGTGTGTACTCCAACATTCTTCAACTTCAGTATGATCCATCTCATTAGTCATTTTATGTTTTTTTCTGAACGCATCCGATCCGCCAGCGTCTTTCACCATCTTATCGAATACTGCTTGTGATTTAGGATTTATAAAGTTGCCGTCTTTATCAAATAGTTTTTTAAGGTGAGGTGGTAGTTCTTTTGATGTATTTTCTTCTAAGTCAAATTGTACTTCTTCAAAAGTAGTCCAGTCACCAGTAGCGATTGCCTTATCAAGTTTCTTTTTCATTAAATCATTTGTAGCAGCCTTGCCTAAATATCTTCTTCTACCTTGTTTGTCAAACCATCCTTGTTTAGTCTTATCATACTTAACATCCATTTTCTCTTCTAGATTTTCTTCTAAGTGATCTTCTAATTCTAAATCAAATTCTTCAGCTCTTCCTCTAACTTGTTTAGCAAGGTCTTTGTCTGCCCCACCCCAAGTACCAGATGATTTTGTAATGAAACTGTTTACTCTTGCTAATGCCCATTGTTGAGGTGTAGTACCAGGTCTATGTCCACCTTTCCATGCAGCCATACCTCTATCATATACTTTAGATAAAATACTCTTAGGCATTCCTGATTTGTCTGCTTTTTTATTAAGTGCTTTTTTAGACTCTATTGTTAACAATAAGTCTGACATTCTAGTTTTATATTTCATTAGCTATCTACCTTTGCTCCCGCTCTCCACTGGTAACAAGACCAGTATCGTGCTTTTGTTTTAGGTCCAGGATTATCACAACGGTGTCTGGCCCTAAATGATTTTCTTCTTTCAGGACTATCTCTTTTAATTGACATATTTGGGTCACCAAATGTTACCTTTTTTACCTTGTCGCCGTCTTTTACATAGACTGCAAACTTTTTAGGCCCACCAGATGTACGAATTGGGTCATTTAGTTTGACCTTCTTACCTTGATGTTCGGCTTCTGTGAGTTCATGAGGTAATACACCCCACTCATTTGCCTCTTTTAAATAGTCTCTAAATTTCATCTAACATTCTCTCCACAGTCTTTTTAAGTTCTGTTTTCCATGATCTCTTGTATCGTTCTTTATATTTATCTATTGTGCCTTCTTCATCTGCCCACTTTTCCACATCTTCTTTACTTATTTGTTTAGTAGTTTTTCTATAATTCTTAATGTTCTGACCAGGCGTCAATTCAAAGGCGTGTTTAGCATACTCTATTGTACCTATTTCATATGACTCTGTCTCTTCAGGTAGTAGTTTTATTGCCTGAAGTGCTGATTGAAATTCTCTCAACCCAATACCTAGTGATTGTGCTATGTCAGCCGCCAACTTAAATTTGTCTTTGGCGGCTGCCATTTTCTTTTTAAATGTGTTTATACCATAGTTAACTTGTTTTCTATCTACGGTCTTTGCTCTTATCCAGTCGTAAGTACGACCTTTCGGTAATGAAAATTCTAATTCCAACTCCTCGATGAATTGATTAACTGTTTCATTTTCGTTCTTCGATATCTTCGGTCTTTCTGCTTTCGTATCCTCATCCAGGTCGGCAAGTAGTCTATCAAGTTCGTCTGTATCTTGGTCCGTTGTTGATTGTAATTCTTCCACGGATGCGGATGTGAGATTTGATGATTCACTAATTTGTTTAGCTGATTGATTTGTTTGATTGATAGCATTAAGTTTCTCCTTAGTTGATTCTACTAAGTCATATAGCCAAGCCTTCTTGACTTCTTGCTCATCAGTTTCGTATACCACATAGTTCGGTCCACGCCTGATTACCATGCCAGAAGTTCCGTTCTCTATATTCTCGACCATATCACCTATGTTAAAAATTTTATCTTTAATATAGTCCTCTCGTATATCATTATTTAAATAGTCAGCAAATGTTTCAATACCTTCTCTAATGCCCATACCTTTTCGTGTAGAATTATAAAGGTCTTTGATATCTTTATCTGACAACAATCCTTTTACGCCCATTGTAAATGATTTTAAATCATCATTCTTAGCAGCGTCTCTCATTTTACTTGCACTCATACCTGTAGCACCATCGGCATCAGGATCTCTATCACCAGCAGATTTAACTTCTATTGATTTAAAGTTATAATCTTTACCATTGTATTTGTCTGCAAGTTTTTGAAACTCGTTTATTCTATCACTACCTGCAATCATAACAACCTTACCATACATCTTATCGTATGTCTTTAATATCTCCATGAATGTTCTTTGATTACCACCAGCCGATTTAATGTTTGCACCTTTAAACATCTTTTTCATAAACTTAACTTTAGTGGATTGATCTAATGGATTTTTTCTAGGATCGGAGGAGGCACTAGCAAAGACTTGGTGATTTGCACCTTGTCCTCTAGCGACTTGTTTCACGGTGTTCATAAGTTTTGCGTGCCCTATGGTAGGAGGGTTGAACCTACCGAAGGCAAAAACGATTGTAGAGTCTCTATCTACTGCCTCTCCAACTGATCTAAGTTTCTCAGCTTCTTTGTCCGATAACTTTCGATCATCTCCTATTACATCTTTAAGTTTGTTTATAAACTCAAAGTAGTAATACTTTTCTAACATTTTGTATATTACATTGTTAGGTAATCTGTTTCTAACACCATACTTTTTAATTTGATCTGGTGTCATATCTGCTGTGAAGGCGTCTCTTCTCTTCTCTAATGAATCATCTTTGATATCAATTAGATTATTGATATCATCTTCTAACTCTTTGACTTTGCCTTCTAGTTTGCCTTTTAAGTTTTCTATATCGTCATCATCTAACTCAATTAATTCTTTATAGTCAACTAAATCTCTTTTGTATTCACCTTTTGCAATATCAATTTTCTGTACTTTTGCCTTAAACTCATCCATATAATCATCAATATCGAATGGTTTAGGTTTTGATCTCTTCTCGAATCTATCGTGTACAATATCATAAACATCATCAGCCATTACATTTGCTTTCTTATAGACTTCTCTATCTACAATTACAAAATAATTAACTGGGTGTACTGTGCCTGGTACATTTTTACCATTCACTCTTCTAACTTCAGCTCTTAATGTTTCTATCATTTCTTCTCGTTCACTTTCAGGAACATCAAATAGAACATTAATATCTAAGTCAGCGTCTTTTCTATATCTCTTTGTAAGAATACTACCTATCAATCTATACTTAATTATAGGTGCAATCTTTTTGAATTCTTTTAACTGATCATCAATCATTTTATGAATTGATTTTTTAAGTTTAGGCTCTTCAGTATCGTAGTTATCAAAAATTGTTTTTGAATAATCTTTTCTAGGCAAATCTATAATAGACTCATTTAAATTTTCTTTTGTTATTTGTACGAAAGGTAAAACTTTTAATGCAAGTTCATTACCTGCTTCGTGATCTGAACGATAATGAAATCCAGCCTGTATTCTTCCTACACCTATTTTTTCTGATATCTCTATGAATTGTTTTCTATGTGCTGGGTGTATCTGTGATAAGTATTCTGCAACTAATCTAGCGCCAGTACTATGTCCACTTGGATAAGCAGGTGTTGCCATACTCTCACCATACATAGTATCAAAATCCATATTCAATGCTTTTGCAACTTGATATGGTCTAGGTCTATTGTAATTATTTTTATGTGTTCTTGTAATCTTCCATAAATCTTCTATGATTGCACTTATCTCGGTAGAGTTATAGTCTAGATTATTTTCATTTAGATATTCTCTAAAATGAAATGTATCCATAAGATCAGATACTTTGATAGAGTTTTCATCTTCAGTAGTTCTAGATTGTTGTATATTAGTGATCTCAACTAATTCTTTTTTAGTTTGGTCACTATCATTTTCTGGTGGAGGTGTAATCTGTATATTTTGCCAACCATCTTTAAAATGTTTTTGTTGATAATTTTCTACTTTAGTTTTAGATTCATTAAGAGCGTCCTCATTATAATAAACAAGGTCTCTCAAACCAAAATCTATACCTTCGGTTAACTTCTTTCTAAAATCAAAAAAGTTTTTAGCCACGCTTTTCAATCTCCCCTATGATATCAGCCGCAATACTCTTTTCATCTTTACCTTCAGCTTTGATTTCAATAAATCTTCTTTGACTTTTTCTAAATTCGTTCACAACTGGACCTGTTTCTTTTTCATATACTTTTAATCTATTCTTTATAATCTCTGGTTTGTCATCTTTTCTGCCACGAGAAGTTAGTCTTTTGATAACTTCTTTTTCAGATACATTTAGATATACAACATAGTTATAACCAATCTCTTCCTCTCTCATAGCGTTTAACTGTTCCATATTTCTAGGGAACCCGTCTAATATATATCCGTTCTTAGTATCGTCTTTTGCTAATCGACTTCTTAGTGCCGACATAACTTTTTTGATAGGAACTAAATCACCTCTGTCCATAATCTTTGCAACTTCAGGATCTTTTTTCTGTAAGTCTCTCATCATATCGCCTGTGTAAACATGAGGTATATCAAAATGACCTGTAAGATATTTTGAGTATGTTGACTTACCTGACCCAGGGCCGCCTATCATAACAACGGTTACATTACTCATCTCCTCTAAAAACTGTTTTAGTGTTTTTGGCACTAGTATCACCCTTTCACCCAGTCTTTCGCAAGAGTAAAGTTTGCTCTACTAAACTCCATACGATCAACTAATTTAACAGCACCGCCACTTTTAATTGCAACATAACCTTCTGGATTAGTTACCTTAAAACCTGATGGTGTTTTAAGAAATGTTCCTATACTTTGTACACTTCTTAATTTATTTAAAAGTAATAACTTTGCACTTTGTAAAGATAGATATGTGGCAACTGCAAAGTATAATCCTTCACTATTACCTTTTATAAATCTTAAACCTGCTTCTTGTATTGCAATATATTTTCTTTTCGAATCTTCTCTTTTAACTTTATCTATTTCTACTTGTAATCTATCTCTATAAAAGGGTGCAAACTGACCAGCAAGTTTTTTTGTATTTGCTAGTGATGTACCTTTTCTTATGTATGAATTAAAGTATGCCTTCAACTGCACACCGATAGATAATATACTAGTATCTTTAGCAATCTTATCCATAAAGATTGAACCTTTACCTACTGAGCCTTCAGCCATTCTTAGTATGCCATCAAACTTAGACTGTTCACCAGAATCAAACTTAGCACCAGAGGCGTCTTTATAAACAGCGTCATCAAAGAATACTGATCTAACTTTTCTTAGACGAGATACATTTGCACCAAATTTAGCACCCAATGATGAAAATGTTTTACCTGTATATGTTGTATGAAATATTATACCTAGATTGGCATTAGCAATTCTACTTGCAAGGGGAGTTCCGATAGGTACTGCATATGTAATAGTGTTAGGCGTAAAGACTATATTCTTTTCACCATCTAAAGTAGCAGTTTTAAGTTCGCCCTTAGTAAATAGTAAGTCGCCTTGTAAGATACCTTTGATACCTAACTTTCGCAACTCCCTCAAGCAGATTTCTAATTTTTCACCTACAGCACCACCATGATTCTTTCTGATGTCTGCTGATGTATAGTTAATTTTAGGAGATTTGTTGAATACTGATTTAGTACCAACAAAGAAACGACCGTTATCAGGATTTGTCCCACAGATTATCGCAGGTGCACCATCCCATTTAACAGTTAAACTCGTTCTCTTACCGCCACCTGAAAACATTTGTCTTATAGACTTCAAAAATTGTATGGCGTTTAGAGCGCCACGACTTCCATTATTTATTATTTCATCTTCTAAATGTTCTAAGTGGGTATTTTTAGCCTCTACGAGGTAATCTAAAAACCCTTGCATTATTCGCCTTCTCCATTAATATAATATAGTCAATTATTCACAACATTTGCACTCACAAGCAGAGTCCTGACACATTTCAGGACAATCGTGACCACAATCTTCGCAATATTTATTTTCCATTTGTTAATATTTATACTATTTGTACCCTCTATATAATAACTTTAACCCCATATATGCACCTAATTTACCTTTTTGTTTTGCTTCTCTATACTCACTATCACTTCTAATTGTCATCAATAGAGTTAACTTTTCTTTACCTGAATGAACATCTATAAACCATTCTTGTACAGATGAAGGATTTAAATATGCTTTAACCTTATCTATCTTAGGAAATATTTTAGCAAGTTTATCACCTTGTTCACTTGCACTATTACCTACAGCCTTAACTAATATTAAAGGCACATCATTAGTACTACCTGGGGTCTGTAATCTAAACTCTTCTTTTATCCATTCTTTAGTAGCCTCTAAGTCTTTATTAATCATATTACACATATGTTCTCTACAAACTTGATTCTGTATATTATAAAAAGCGTCAAACTTTTTGGGGTTTGATAAGAATAGTTTTAAAACATTTGCTTGTACTTCAGGTTTAGGTTTCTGTGCCTTACCAGCAATATCAATCCAGTTATCTGCATTTAAACTTCTAGGCATACCTGGTATTTTAGAATAACATTTATTCCATAATGCTCTCTTTAATTTTATTTCTGAAGTTCTATCAGATTTAACCCACATATCTTTTTTAATTGTAGTTCTAACATAACTATTCATTTTTGGTTCTGCTGACTTGGCAGAACCTGCCTTCAAACTTATACCTAAAACTTTACCTTTTTTAAAGAAAACAAATATATCTCCTGCATGGTTATCAGGAACACCTTTAGGTTTTGCTCTATAACCCCACACTACTTTTTGAATGGGATTACCTTTACTCAACTCGTACAAATATTTTTGTATACCAACCGCATTACTTAATTTTTCTTGCAACATAGATGGTCTAATTTTTGAAGTATCTCTAACAAAGTCATAGCCAGCATCCATATCACCTTTATTCACAAAAGACTTACCACTTTTACTTGTATTTAATTGTTTCTTTTTTGTTAAATCTAAAATGTAATCATACATTTGATCTGCATTATTTAACTTACGACCGTTGTTAAATGCTAATGCTGGGAATAATTCTGTTATAGTAGAATTAATAGTAGTCTGATATCCGCCTGATAAGTATTTCATAACACTATTTATATAACATTATGGTATAATTGTCAAGCGTCTATTTTACCTAGTGTGAGAAAATCAACAATGCCACCGTTAGGTTCCCATTGTTTATATTTGTTTTGATGATTAGTTATTTTGTCTGTATCATCTTTGAAGAAATTTTCAACTATGATAGAACCAGTAGGTCTCTCGATACATTGATATACTATTGATTTATTCTTCTTGACCATTACAGTCTCATAAGATAACTTAACATTTCTTTTAGGTGGTCTCTTCTCTCTTCTTTTTCTAGGCATTTTTATTTTTCATAGCTTTCATTAACTTGTTTCTATTCTTTTCGCCAAGGGCTCTAACTTGTTTATTCCACTCTTCGATTTGTTTATCTACTTTTTTCTTTTTCTTTTTAGCCATTATATTTTAAAGTCTGAAAACTTATTAAGTCTTGCAGCTGTTTCTGAATTATCGAATACTGACTTGTCAGGTTCTTCTTGTTGATTAGCGTCTACCATATCGTCTTGAGCCGCCTGTTCTACATCATAGACTCTCATCTTTGATCTATCAACACCCAACATAAACTTACGATTGATTGTCGGGTCATTATATCTATTCTTTAATTGTTTGATTAGAAATTGATTCTTCTTTTCTAGTTCTTCACTAGATATAATAGCGAACATAAAGTCAGCAGTTGCAGGTAGACCGAAACTTTCTGATGTATCTTCAAGACCGATATCAGTAGAACCAAAACCTGTTCTTGTAGTTTGTGTTGCCGAGAAGATAGGTAGATCGTGTTCTACAGCAAGACCTCTAAGTTCTTCAGCAATAGACTTGACGATTGTATATGAATTAACAGATGACCCTGCCTTGAGTCTAGATGATACACATAGATTTAAATAATCAATATAGATAACATCTGGTTTAAAACTTTTCTTAATTGCAAGTTCATTGAGTAGAATTTTGAAATGACCAGCATGAGCAGAAGCAGTAGGATATTCTTTGATGATAAGTTTACCTTTAGTCTTTTCTTCTAGACTTTTAATCTTATCTTGATACATCATTTTAGGTAGTTCAGGTAGATCACTCATAGCAACATTCAAAAGATTAGAGTCTATTCTCTCAGCAATTCTTTCTTCAGCCATTTCTAAAGTGATATACAATACATTCTTACCTTGTAGTAAGTTTGCAGCTGCAAGATGAGCCATAAACAAAGTCTTACCAACACCAGTACCTGCAAGAGCAATATTCAATGTCTTTGTTGGAACACCACCACGAGTAATACGATTCATAAAGTCTAAATCAAATTCGACTCGTTCTTCTTTTGTATGGTAAAAATCATATCGAGCAGATGATTCATTTATGAAGTCATGCCCTATCTTTTGATCGAATGATACTGATAATGCATTTGATAATAATTCAGGTAAGTATTCTGGTGTATGTGTTTTATCTTTGCCATCTAGTATTTGAATACCATCCATGATGGCATTATGTATGGCACGATCTTTACAAAACTTTTCTGTCGTCTGTACTAACCAATCTACATTAATATCTTCTTTTTTAAATGTAGCGATTGTACTAGTAATATTCTGAAACTCGGTATCGTTAATATCTTTTCTTGCATTTAGTTCAATGGCAAGTGTTTCATTTGTAGGAGGTGCATTAAATTTATCATAGAAATTATTGATCTCTCTAAAGATTAACTTTTCTAATCTGTCTGTAAAATACTCCTCTTTTAGAAAAGGCAAGGCCTTTCTAGCATAAGTTTCTGTATGTATGAGGTGCTTTAGTGCTGTTCTCTCAATTCTCTCTTTCATTCAACTCCTGATCCATTACTTGTACTAAAATATCTCCGATATGATTTATAAACTCTTGACTATCTGTATCTGCATTTTGATAATTCTTATCTACTGTATAATCAAATATCATAGGTAAGTTACCATCTTCATTTTCTTCTTTTGCAAATTGAACATTACCATAATGATATATTATATCAGTATAAGGTCCGCTTGTCAACTTAATTGAGGCCATCTCCTGGTTTTGTTTCTCAACAAAAACATAATCTACTTCGTGTTTAGGTAGTTTCTGTTTCGTCTGTTTCGACACCATATTTGAACTCTTTGGCAGCAGCCTCGTCTAATTGTTTTAAAATTTCTTCAGTAAAGTATTTTTCTGGATCGTTGTTGATGGTTTTCCCAAAAGTTTTTGAGCCATCTGGCAATTCTATTCTTGTAGAAACTTGTTTAAATACACCATACTTTAACGCAAGGTCTAATAGACCGTAGTACTTATCTAAACCTTTGTCGTATGTAAGTCTCACATCAACCATTTTATTCTCTTTAGTTAATCTTGACTTGTGGTTTTTACAATGAATTATATTACCTATAATTTCTGTCCCGTCTTTTTCTTTTCTCTTAGAAAGATAGACGATGGAACTAGCCGCATATTTGAGACCAGATCCGCCGCCCATTTCTTTAGTCGGGAACATAGAACCAATGACATCGTAGGTGTGATTGGTAATAATAAGTGGTACTTGAGCCTTGCCAAGTTTCAATGTTAAGACTCTAAATGCAGCCTTAACAATTTGTGATCTTGTCATATCTCTAGTTTCTTTTCCTGCCTCGGTATCTTCCATCTCTTTTGTGGTTGATAACATACCTAGACTATCTAAGACGAGCAACATAGGTTTTCTATCTGAAACATCTTGCTCAATATATTTGTCTAACACTCTAATTGCTTGGTGTCTGAATTCTTGTACTGTGGTTACTGGCATAATAATCATACGAGAAGAATCAATACCTCTATCTTCGATCATATCTTTTGTCAATGCAGATTCACTCTCAAAGTAAATAACACCAGCGCCTGGATTTTGTTTTAGAAAATTATCTACTACACCTAATACAAAGAATGTTTTACCTGTAGCACTCTCACCAGCAAGAGCAGTAATCTTGTTTGCAGGTAGACCACCGTGAATGGTACCTGATAATAGTCCATTGAATATATAACTTCCAGTATCTATGAAGTTTGAGACATCACCAGCCTCAACACCTTCAGATACTATACTGGCATATTCATTACCAGTTTCTTTAATAATTTGTTTGAAAAAATCAGTCATAGTTCACTCCCGAATAATAATATATTATAACATATTTATAAGAAACAATCAAGCAAAAAAGCCTTCTAGTGTAGATTTTCTTGAATCTTTAAACAGGTCTAAATCTTTGTCGCCAAAACACCAAACATTCTCTATGAAAATCATATTCATAAATTCTGCTTTTTCTTTTTCATCTTTAAATAGTTTATCTGATTTAGGTCTTTGCATAATTCTCATACCAATTTGACCTAGAAATTTATCTTTCAAATGTTTTACCAATTCATCACTTGACCTATATCTCTTACCTTTGATCTTAGGATCCATAATATTACAAAACATAAATCTAGATACTTTCATACTCTTTTCTGCAACTGGTAAATAAAAATCATCACGCCATTTCTCATACTCATCAAATTTAAACCAAGATTGATTCTCTTCTTTATCACCACCCTTATTATATTCTTCAGTAGAAAAATAAGGTGGACTTGTAAACGCAACATCTATATCAGGTAGTTCATCATATGGTAAATCTTCAGCACCACAATTCCATATCTTTACTTTTTTAGGTTTAGGTAATAGGCTATTATAATAATCTATTTGTTTCATATATCTTGCATATGTATTGGGATTAGGATCGCAACCATAATACTCTTCGGCATTACTCGCAAAGAAACCTGCAAGTCTATCGCCCCAGCCACAACTTGTATCTAGCACTCTCTTTGCTTCAGTCATTTCATATACACACTTTGCAACAATAGGTTTAAATTGTGTTGCAATATATGTACCCAATCTAAAAGCAGATAGATAACTTGCCTCATCTAGTTTACCACCTCTAAACTCTTCTTTGCCTTCTACAACAACTTTCTTAACACCATTGATACCTCGCCACATAGGACCAAAACACTTCCAGATATCTTTTGCAGTACCGTTTTGCCAGACTTCTAATGGTGCTCTAAACCCATAACTTGAGCAAGCCAGTCTTAGGTCTTGATGAAAGTAATTACTTACATTGTTAAATGTACTCGGTGCGTCTATGATACCTAGTCCATATTTACTAAATGGATATTCAAGATCATCATATTTCTCAAAGATTTTCTTTTCTACTTGCTCAATAGGTGAGCAATAGGAACTATAATCAACCTTCTTCAAGGATGAGAAGGTATCACGCACATCATGTTTAGTAATTGGTTTAAGCGGAAACTCTGGTCTTACTTTAGTAATATATTCTGCAAGTGTCCAGCGAAAGACATCACGCCCAAATTCATTAGTATATCTATCGAATGATTGATTGTCTAAGATAGGTAGTTTTACCTCGTTAGCGTGTCGCTCTAGGTGTTTAAATAGTGTTTCATTTAACATTTTTCAAAAACAATTCAACTCCTTTCTTACAATTCTCTTCCCATTGATCTGCATTTCCTTCATCTGAAATATACTTAAAACATTTAAAAGGCACATCAAAACTTTTACATACAACTGCCAATGCATAGGCCTCCATATCTGCCACATCATATTCAGCAGTAAACTGACTATCACCTTCCCAAAAGTTATCACCTGTACCACAAACAAGATTGCTTGGTAGAACCAGGCCTGTTTCTATTGCACCTTGACCAAAAGGTGTTTCAAATTGATCGAACCCTAAGGGTGTAGCATCCATATCTCTTTGTATGAATTTTTTAATCTCATATATTTTACCGACTTCAACTCTTCTAGAACACTTGGCTGCTGTACCAAAGTTAACAACCTGATTAGGTTTGTTTCTCATAATACTTTCTACCATAACCCTAGTGGCATTTATTTTACCAACGCCTGTTAATTGTATAGGCCATGGCAAACCCTCCACTTCTTGTTGTAATGCAGCTACTATAATCATACGCCCTTGACTGACTCAATTCCTTTTTCTGGACATAGATATTTCCAACTCACAGGAAAATCTTCTCGCATAAATCTATCTATACCTTCAGCAATAAATCTTGTTTCTTTTTGTGTGTCAGGTTTACATCTTAGATTACATACACGAGCAAATGCATATAAAGTTCCTGACCATATCCATTCAGTCATCATACTTTGTGGTAATACACTTCTTGCTATTTCAGGTGCAACATCAAAGTAAATAAGTTCTCTATATATTTTTGTTGAAGTCTCTAAATGCTCTTCGTATCTTCTAATCACTTCAGGTGGTAGATCAACTAGACCATCTGACCCTTGTTTAGAATCTTTAGGTCGACCTCGCCACTCTTGTATCTTTTGTATTTCAGGTTCATCTGAAACATATCTTCTTGAGACTTCATTCCAAGATAACCCTACTTGATGTTTTACTAATTGTCTTGCGACATATAAAGGTGCCTTAATTCTAAACTGTGCTGAAGCGTGTGCAAATGGTGACCAGTGGTCGTGTGCTACGAGATACTTAATAAGTTTTTCATCCTTATCAGTCATCTCTTCAGCAATTTTAGAATACGAAACTCTGGCCGCATTTACTACGGATAGATCACTACCCATTTTATCTAATCGTTCTACTTTCATGTTCTTCTCTTTCTAAAAAATCTTCGCCATAATGCCGATCTAGTCATTGACACCATAGTAAATATCAATGCAATTTGAAAGTTCTCAAAGATTGTAGGGTGTAGATCAAACAATGGAAATATTGTTATCTGAATTATGATAGATAAAAAGAAACCACTACCTACATCTATTACACTTTCTAATACATCACTCATCCAAAGAAACTTTCTAGTGAGGCGGTTCGTTCAAAGTTCCACCCGATTGCACTCACTATAAATCGTAATGGATCTAAAAATGACTTTTCAAATTGTTTGTCATAGTCAATATATTGTTGTAGTTTAAATTCTTTAGGTAGTTTTGTTATGAAAGATATAACATTATCTTTAAATGGATTAGGTTCTTTCAATGCAACAAACTTAATCTTATCGCCTTCTTGAATTGCCTGATACTTATTTAATAAACTACTATCTTGTCTTAAATTTAAATTATATATCAAGGCACCTTTTACATGAATTGGTGTGTGTTTCTTATAGATTGTTTCTCTACTTTGATACTTCATCAAACCATTCACACCTCTAGGGTAAGCAATATCTTCGACAGGTAGATTAACAAAGTCTTTTCTAAAGTTTTCGATAAAGTCTATCAAAGCATTTTCGTCTTTAGTCATAATAACAGTTAGTGCT
>Ga0187218_1000327_pt1 | contig 14466 bp, 8 predicted proteins | sample 14SPOviralmetaG_FD_130167 | JGI IMG/M metagenome (GOLD analysis project Ga0187218, IMG submission 130167) | Marine viral communities from the oligotrophic San Pedro Time Series (SPOT) site, San Pedro Channel, CA, USA - 14 SPOT_SRF_2010-08-11... | ecosystem: Environmental > Aquatic > Marine >...
AAAAACGGATAAAGCCATTCCTTAGATAACCATTGTTTCCTCTCCAAACTGCAAGCAAACGACCAGTTGATGGATCAAATGCAGAAGCAATGCCAGAACCATCGTGAGTATCACCTAAAAATATATTTCCGTGCCTAGTCTCAAAAGCATTAGAAGATGAAGTAAAATTACTTGTTGTTAGATAAACATCTGCACCAGTACCCCAAACATGGATACCTGACCCATCACAAGCGGCACTATTTCCTAGACTAGTATCGGGAAAATAATAAAGTCCTCCATAACCGTAATCAGCATTAGCTGGAGAGGGAGAAATTCCACTAGTACCAAGGGCACTAATAGGATTGTTCTCTGTTACTGATTCTACAACCTGTTTAACTGTACCATTTGATTGTAATGCTACTGGTTTACCTATTGCAATTGCACCATCAGCAGTAGCAGTAAACTTACCGCCACCTCCACCAACGCCAGCCGTTCCAAGTGCCGCCACCGTTGTAGCATCTACACTCGCTATGTTCTTTAGCTGTCGGCTGTTATCAACAACCTCTGTTCCACCAATTTTTAAAGCCATCTTCGGATACTCCTATTAGCTAATCGTTGCGTTAGAATTGACTGAGCCAACGACATCGAGGTTACCGCTTGCGTCCAGTTTCATTTTGTTCACACCACCAGTTGCAAAGTAGAGTGACCCACCAGTTTCTGTGATTGTCCAACCGCCTAGTGCTATAGGTTTGTTAAACGCCCATTTGTCACCTGATGCTGTGTAAAGAATAGTTGCGCTTGCCCCATCTACTGTAAGCCCAGCACCGTCAGCAGCAGCCGCATCAGCCGCACCATTAGCTATCGTTATGTTCTTGTCAGCAACATCAAGCGTTGTACTGTTTACAGTTGTTGTAGTGCCTGAGACTGTAAGGTTGCCTGAGATGACTACATTGCCGCTAGTATCTTCATTAACTAATTTGAGCCAGTTACCTGCATGTGCAAAATAACCTGCACCAGTAGCGTGTACGTGTGCAAACATTCCATGATACGTGCTTGCGCTTGGAAGGTCATTTATTGCAGAGTAAACATTGCTATATTTTATTTTATAAGAACCAAAGTCTACGTCAGCACCAAGTATCGCATATCGAGCATCGGCTTGGGTTTTGCTGTAATGATCTGCTAAAACAAAAGTACCATATCCAACAACACTAAGTGTATCACCAGAAGTTGCTGCACTACCTAATGTAACGGATGTTCCGTTTGTTGCAGTAAAATCAGCAGGGTCTAAACGAACACCATTTAAAAATACATCCAAAAAACCTGCGTCATAAGTTGCAGGAAAGACTGTTGTAGACCCATTGTAAGAACCAGAGTTAGTTCCAACTACATAGTTTACTCTATTTGTTGTGCCGTTAACAGATGATCCTGCGTTCTGAAAACTAGAACCATTATAAACTTTCATAGTGTCTGAAGATGTATCAAACCAAAGCAAACCATCAGAAGGACTACTTGGTGCATTAGCAGATATAACATACTGATTACCAAATGCGTTTACAGAAGTAAGGTTATTTGCAACAGTATTAACACTAGATATTGAACCACCAACATTATTTACATTGGTAATTGCTGCCGCAACAGCGCCAATATTATTAGAACCAGATATATCTGTAGCTACAGTATTAATGTTAGTAGTTGCTGCGGAAGCTGCAATAGTAGAAATATTAGCTTGTATGTTTGCAACAGCAGTAACGTCAGAAGCTATTCCTGCTACAGTAGTAACGTTTGCTGATACACCACCAACTGCATTTACATTAGATATATTTGTAGCAACTGTTCCAATGTCAGTAGCGTCAGCAGCAACAGCATTAATATTAGAATTATTAGAAGCTACTGTATTTACGTTAGCAATGTTATTACCAACAGCATTTACGTTTGCAATATTAGTAGCAACTGTATCAATCTCAGAAGTGGATTCAGCAAGATCATTAGCAACAGTTTCTATTTCAGATACAGTTTCAGCAAGATCAGAAGCAACAGCAACCACACTAGCAATATTTGTAGCTACAGAATTAACACTAGCAATATTTGTAGCTACTGTGTTTACGTTAGTAACTGCTCCTGCAACTGTAGTTATATTAGAACTTATTGGACCTAATGCTTGTACATGCGTTGTATCTCCTGCAACTGTAGTAACATTAGATGCTATACCTGCTACTGTCGTTACGTTTGCACTAATTCCTGCTACTGTTGTTACATTCCCAGATACTCCTGCAACTGTAGAAATGTTTGCATTATTACTTGCAGCAGTAGTTATTGCATTAGTTGCTGTAGTTCCGTCCTGTATATCAGCAAGTAAGGCTATATCAGCAGACGCAGCAGAAACAGTTTGAACATCCGTAATACTTGGACCTGCTTCTACCGCGCCAGTTGATGCGTTAAAAGCAAGAGTCTTACCTTTACGAGTGTCAACAACGGGGAGGACGAGTGACACAGCAGCATCAAAATCTGTAAGTTGCAAGGCTCGACTAGCTTTATCTTCGAGGTCAGCAGCAATGCCTACAATTCTATATAACTCTGTATTCAAAGCTACAATGTTAAATGCACCGGAAACAGGAAAGTCAGTAGTTCTTTCTAAAGCAATATCACGAGTAATAACAACAGTAGAACCACCAGTTGCACCGACAACAGTTGTTGTTACTGTACCAGTAGAACCATCACCACCCGAAACAGTGTAGTGAGTAGTAATTGTTTTAAGTGTACCATCTACAAAAACATTAAGATCTGCATTATCAAAGAACTCAAATGGTACTGCAAAACTTGTTTGAGTTGCACCTTGTGCTACTGCGTAAGAAATACGTGGCGAATTGTCTGCAATGTTAATTGTCATAATAAACCCTCATTTGAATACAAATTAACTCTGTTTGTATTTTCTATCAACGCACAAAAAAGGACGCACAAATTACATAGACCTAGACATGCCAAGAGTAATTGCGTTCATGTCACCCTTCCAAAGCCAAAGCCTCATAAATGGCAAGTTACGGGTAAATGTTTTTAAACCCTCTCCTGCATTTCCATTTAAAAAATCTTCTATAGGATTAATTGTAAGATCAGCAGCAATGCTTGGACCTGCACCCATAACACCAGTAAACGCATCTAACATATTAGGCTCTTGAGGAAACTTAGGCTCAATAACACCTTCTAAAAAATTACCGCCACCAAGAGCCATGCTAGTATTTATAGAGGTATAAAGTATATCTGAGTACATAGCAGCTAATCCGCTTTGATCGAAAGATCTAGCAAATCTATCTGAGTATGACATTTCATCCCACTGCCTTGCAGCACCGTCACTAAGCTGACTCTTAATAGCAATAGACATATACCCAAGACCCATTGCAGTAATAACCCCTGCCGCTCTGTTCTTAATTTGACCCTGAGAGTAGGCACCAGTTACTTTATTCATTGCAGCAAACGCATACGAAAAGAATTGGAATGGTAATCCAAGAATACCTGACTCCATTCTGGAATATCCAGTAACAACATCATCTTCATCATAACCAAATGCCTTGGCTATTCTGTGAGGAACATAAACAACACCATCTGTAATCAGTGGTTTATCAGCAGGAGTACCCATCATAATAGTATTTAGTATTCCGCTTTGAAGTGCAGACCTAAATGTTTCTGTAGTTTCTTCACTTATTCTTGGATGCTTTTTAATTTCTTCTATTGCTAGTTTATTAATAGCATTTTCGTAGTCTGCTTTGCCTTGTTTAGTTCTAGAGTCAAAACCTAAACTTTTAGCACTATTTTTATTGTGCATTATTTCATGCATTTTAACAAACTGCACTAGATCATCTGGTGATTTTATAAACCCTTCTGGCAACCCCTTAACACCTTCTACTTTTGTAGAGTCTTTTGCCCATACTCTAGATTCATAATACTCACCACGAATATAATCTTCATCTATAAATATTTTCTTTGAGTTTTTATTATAAAATGCAGGAACATATCTTCCGTCTTTTGCAAATTTATTTGTAGGTCCTGTAACTATTGTGGCTGTATGATCTGGAAATCTAACAGTACCAGACCATGAAGATGTATTAGGAATATACAAACCTCTTGCACTATGTTGAACAGGAGCTTCTGCTATCTCTCGAGCTATTTCTTCTGTAATATTATATCTAGCTAGATAAGATGCTTCTTGCTGTGTAATTAAATTATTTTTTTCTTTAGCTGTCCATTTTTTAGAAAGAGAAACAAGAGTATGCCCACGAATTAATCCGTCTAACTCTTTTGAAATTTGTGTAACTGGACCTAGAAGGTTAGCAACATTGTAAATACTTCTAGCAGTATCCCAAGCTGAAGATTGCATTGGATTATTTGTCATATTCTCTGTAAATTTTAAATGAGCAGAGCCTTGGAGTATCTCAATAGCTTCAGCTATTCCATCAAGTTCTTGTCTGTTTAAGTTCCTAGTGTTTTTATCAAAAACATCTAACAGACCTTTTAAAACGTCACCAAGTTCATGCTCCATAATAATACGAGAAAAATCAGGTATAGCAGAAAAACCTGCCGCACCCATATAGTTCATGTATGCTAAGTCTTTCATTATTTGTGCAGCTTGAAAGTCTATCCTGTCAAAGTTTCTAACAGGTGAACCTGCAATTCTATCATAAGCACCCTTAAAGTTTTTCTTAAATGTATTAATATCTTTAGCTGAGTTACCTGCTATAAGCATTTCTAACTCAGTATCTTCAACAACCTCTTTAACAGACCTACCGCCATACATTTTGTGAAACTGATAAATGCCACCAGTTCTATGAGCGTAGGCTTTCATTATAGCCATTGGGTCAGTATGAATAAACTCAAGAACAAGACTGTTAGGTATATCTAGTTCTCTATGTCTAAGATGTTTTGATTTACCATACCCATAAGCTATTTGTTCTGGATCAACTATATCTTTAATACCTAAGATATTATCTACAGTTTTCTTAGCTCTATCTTCAGCAGCTTTAACACTGCCATCTAATTCTTTTTTAACATACTTACCATTTTCTTTTACATAAACAGTAGGATTCCTCATATACCATTCTGCAATAATCTTTTCTAAATCAGCTCTGTTCTTTTTAATTTTACCTATGTCCCAATATCTAGGCATAAACACATCTTCATTAGCGGGCATAATTCCACGTGGAAAATTTTCTAAAGAAAGCTCATCTTCTTCTATTGCTCTCGTAAGATTAACAATTCTATTTCTATAACTATCGTTAATCTTATTAAAGTTTGCTTTGTATTTTTTTCTCCATTTTTTTGAATTTTTCTCAAAGTTTGCAAAAGTTTCTTTAGCTCTTTCTAGCTTTATTTTGTTTTGCCTAACTTTAGCATCAATACTTTTTTCAGTGCCAAGAAGTCCAACCTCTTCTAATCTATCTGCATACTTACCAAAGAAATCATCTATAATATTTGCAGCCTGTCTTTCTTGATCTGTTAAATTATCAACTTTATTAATTCTTTTGTTGTTAACCTCTGTAAGCCATTCACTATAAGATCTACCGCTAGGTTCTTTACCTCTTCTTTTTCTTGCAACATTAGCCACACGTTCAATAGCATCATTTACATTAATGCCAAGAGGTCTACTAGGGTCTTTAATACCAAGACTTTCAGACCACAGTCTAATTAAACTATTGTTAGATGTTACCCATTCACCTTCCATGAGTTTAGCTTTTTGCAAAACAGAAGGACCAATAGACAAACCAAACTTATTCATTACAAGAAGCAATCCGCTATCACCTGTAAGTTGCAATATAGCTTTCTTAGCTGAGTCAGCAGCATCAGATTGAAGAACACTTTTTATAGGCGTTGGTATAAATTTAAAGAATGGACTGTTTATAAATAAATTAGGAGCAAGATCATATGGATCATCTATTCCTTCAATCTTTGCATCTTCTATTTTTCTTAATGCTCTTTCTCTATTTATATTTGAAACAGAAATTTCTGCTTCAGATTTTTTAGAAGTTAATGCATTTTGTTCTCTGAGTAGATCTTCTATTTTTTCATCATCTAACTCATCCATATTTTTTTTAAGAGTTTCGTCTATTTCTTCTATTCTTTTAGTAGAGCCAAATACAATTTGTTCTTCTACAACAATAGTATCATCTAAGTTTTGATCTGTTCTACCTTTGTAAATTCTTTCTTCTCGAGGTCTAAGATTAACAACATCGTTTGCAGTAAGTGTATTTACTTCTTCAGTAATACCTGCCTCTCTTAAAAACTCTTTATGTGATTGCTCTGTCTTACGAAAAGCATCTGCTCTTCTTGTTAGGGGAATACTAACTGCACTATTTAACAATGCACCAAATACAGTTGTTGCCCCAATGTTTAATGCAGCCTCTCCAAACGTGCCAGTAGGATCATAAGGTGCTCTTATGCCTTCGAGAAAAGCCTGAGTAGTACCTGCCGCAACACCACCTCTTACAGCAGATCTTGCAAGACCAATAGTTGCGCCACCAAAAGGTAGAGCTATTAAGTTTACAGGATCAAAAAAACCTGCCCCTACGTTTGTCCAGAAACCTGCCCTTGCCATTACCTCCCTGTTATCTTCAAGATCAAACAACTGAGATTTTAAGACACTCATATGTTCAGAATTTTTAGCATGAACTAATGTATCAAAATATTGTTCATAACCTTCTATGTCTGGTCTGGGATCATAACTAAAATCTGTTTCTACATTGCCAAACTGCGCTTCATTTCTAGCTTGATTTATAATTGGCTGATATGTGTAGCCTAACTGCGCGCCAACAACATCAAAGAACTTAGGGTCTTTTTCATTTGCATCAAAGTTATTTAGAGCACCTAACTGACCTTCTTGAAATAGAATATTTACAGCCATTAATTCATTCCTGCTCCTGCGTATGGTGAGGATTGAGCATCTTCTGGAACAATATAGCCTTGTTCTGGACCTGATTGTGTACTGTCAATAATTTCATCAGCAGTTATTTTATTACGTCTAATGTCATTTAACTCATCCATGCTTAAAGTTTTCATATAGCTTTCTTTATTGATAGACTTTGCAAATGCAGCAACATCTGGCTCTGATGTGCTAAAGCCTATTGGATAACCTGTTTTATCTAATACAGGAACTAAGTTATTATTGTCTCTATAGACAGCCATAAATCTTACACCACCACCTTGAGACACACCCATTGGCATTAAGAAAGCCCTATTCTCTATACTATCATCTGTAGATAATCTTAAAGCTATTCGAGAATCATTTGGTGTTGATGTATCAATCATTAAGTTCATTAACTCATTGTTAACTTTGTTAATAAAGAAATCTTTCATTCTTTTATCTGCAAACAAATGATTAAAAGAATACCTAGATCTCTCACCTCTTTCAGAAGCAACATCTATAACATAACCTTCTGTATCTGAAAACATACCATTATAATAATCTTGAAGATTGCTTTCTATAGTATCTGTGTCTGTACCAAGTGCGCCCATATATCTTGCAAAAGATCCAAGCATACTTATTGCTTGCGGATTTGTCATTGCATCAGGAACAGCAAACCTTACAAAATCATTTGCGTCTATGCTTTTTGATTTTGTTTTATTTTTAAAATGATTAGCAAAATTTGTTTCCATTGTTTGCATTATATTTGGGTCTTCAAAAGCCTGTTTTAATCTTAAAGATATATCTCCAATACTTTCTCCTGTAATTTTTCTTACATTAGAAATAACCTCAAGTCTTGTTGATGTTTCATCCATTCCCAAGCCACTAAAAAGATTTACTACTGCGTTTTGTCCTCTAGGTTGTTTAGAAAACTGTTCGTATAAAGTAAGAATATTTAAATCTGCTTCGGTTCCTCTGACTCTACCTTCGGCTAGGTCATTAAACATTTGCTTTAAAGCAGGTGGCATTATACCTGCTTGAATAGATTTTGATAAAAGAAGTGCGCCTGTATTATTAGGGTTAAATGCTTCTTGGCTAAAGAAAAACTCTTCTCCCATTCCTGCGCCTTCAAGAATAAAATCTTGAATTTCATCTGCATTTTCTTTATTTCTTTCTATAAATTTTCCGCTAACTAAGTCAGTTCTTATATCAACAGATTTTTGTATTGCTCTATTATCTGCTTCTACTCCGCTAATAATAGTTTGTCTAAAACTTAATTGACCAGCAATTGCCTCTTTATTAGTAAAGGTAAGAGCTTCATCAACAGCAGCCTTAAGTTCTGGTGGTAAATTTTCTTCAATTTCATTTACTGCATAATTCATAGCAGCTTGCAAATCTATTGATGTTGTCTGATCTGTAATAGCATTACCAATAATGTTATCAGTTTTAGCTCTTTGAAGATTAATTAAAGCAGCTTGTCTTTGTGGCTCAGAAAGAAACTCAGTGTTAGTTATAAACTCAACACCTTCATCATATTGAGTTGATACATTTTCTGTATAAGTTTTGATTGTATCACTTACTAATGTTCTTTGTTCTTGTTTGAATTTTTCTGTAGTTCTAAAATCAGTATCAGATAAATCATTAATAAATTCATCTATATCAGCAGCACTCATAGCACCACGATTTGTTAATTCTACAAAAGTCGACATAGCGGTATGTGCTTTACCTGTAAGTCTATCAGTACTTCTTCTTATAAAACTTCCTTTAAGCTTATCTACTATTTCCGCAGGTGATAATCCACTAGCTTGAAGATCGTCATATGCTTCAATAAGTAAGCCTTTAGATATTTCTGTTCTTAACTCTTGTTTTTGAGCAGTAGTTATTGCAGTGCCAAGTCTTCTAGATTCATTAAGCTCTCTTGTATCTAATTCTGTTTCGGCAGCATCATATTTATCTAATATTAATTGTTTTTTATTTTGAGGACTTTCGTTAGAATCAAGAACTCTTTCTCCAAGACTTCTTGCACTACTAGCCATAGCTTCATAGTTTTCTGTATCTATAAGATTATTAGAAACTCTTTGTTCTTTTTCTTCTCTTTGTATTTCTAGTTTTTGTTGCTCAACAATAGGGGCTAATGCCCTAATAGCATCATAATCAGTTATCTCAGTTCCGTCTTCTGATGTTGTTCTAAAATATCTTAACGCATCACCAAGAATGTTTAGTTCTTCTGAATGTTGCTCTTCATTTAAGTTAGCTGCACTCCCAGAAGCTATAGCTCTTAAAACTGTTTCTGCCTGAGTAGAAGTAAGGCTTGCCATTCTACTTCTAAGAGTTCCTATTGCAAATCTTGTTGCACTATTTTGTTCATATGTTTTTCTTTCCGTATCAGTAAAATGATTAGATGTTTCTGCATTTTTTGCTGTGCTAATTATTTCATTTATAAGAAGTTGAGCTTTATCAGTTTCACCAGCAGAGGTAAGAGTTTCTATTGCATCTAGTTTTTCATCAAGACCTAAAACAATACTATTGGTTGTTTTAATACGTTCTCTTGTTGCTGCCTTATCCATAAGGTTAAGGCTTGTTGTTGTTGTAAGGCTTACACCTGACTGCATAATATAGTTACTATAACCAGTAGCCTCAGAACCAGTTGCCATATTATCAATGTATTGGTGCATTTGATCCTTAAATAATTCTACACCACCATCTTGATCCTGATATTTAATAGCAAGTTCTTTGGCTTTTACCTTTAACTGGTTATCAATTTCAAACTGAAATCGTTTAGCTATTGTTTCTTCGTAAGCTTCTTTACCTACCCGACCTAAAAAACTATTATCGTTTACCCAACTTAAAGCTTGTGGCTTGTTTGTAATAGGATCAAGTGTCGTAATCTTTGATGTCTCTTCTTCTTGAGCAAGTTTCTTACCACTAATAGCAGACTGCCTACCCATCTCACCAATAGCTAGTTCTGTTAGTTTATTTGTAGCAGCAGCTATTCTTTGGTATTGATTGCTACTTTGTTGTCGAACAACACCTACAGGACCAAGACTACCTACCTGTCTCTTTTCTCTAATAACGCCCATTTATGCCGTTCCTTTAAAAAACTTTGGATCTAAGTTCTGAGCAATATCTGTAATGCCTGTAATAAGATTTGCAGTTGCTTCTGCTTTTAATCCTGCCGATGCGCCTTGCCCATACTTGTAAGCAACAGCAGCAGCCGTAGCTAACTTAGCCGTTTGGAGTTCAGCAGATCTCTCTATGCCTTCTAAATCCTCAGATGCAATTCTTCTGTTCTCTTTAAGAAGCGCACCAACAGATCTATCTTCTCTCCCTAATGCACTAAAGAAAGCAATGTTCTGAGATTCAGCAATTTGCATATCTCTAATACGTCTATTGGATTCATCTATTGCTTGAGCTTTAGTAAGAAACAAATCATTAACATGTTGCCTTGCTTCAAAGACACCTATCTCAGCCCTACGTTTTGCTTCTGCTCTTTGTGCATCATAAGACTTCTTTGTGCCAAGCAAACTTAAACCTGCTAAAAATACATTTAAACCCATTAGAAAGATACCTCTGCAACTAAACCATTAACTTGAATAAACATAGGTGCGGTTTGTGTAACTGTCACCTGTGGGTCTTTGTTGTATCCAAGTAAATAAAACTCTCGTTTACCTGTGACTGCCTGTCTTGGTTGACTAAAGTCATTGTTTACTTTTCTTATAATTAGTTTCTTGTTGTTTACTGATACAGATAATGTCTCAGACATATCAAGTATAACTCTACTTAAACTTCTAGGCTGTCCTGTTTCTGGACCGATTGCAGTATTAACATCTATAGGATTAGTCTTTAACTCTACATCAAAACCAAAACCCACCTGACAGCTTGTAAGAGAAGCGTCTACAGCCGAAACGTTAATCTGACCACCAGACACAGTAAACTTACCTAAGTAGTCCGTAGCACTGATTACATCGACTTGTGCGCCATTCTCAAAAAAGTTTGATACAGTAAACACTCCTGCTGTTCCAGTATATGTGTTTCCAAGATCTAAACTTACATTCTGATTTAACTCAGTAAATACAAAACTATTTGTACCTGATCCAAGATTTGTTTTAATGACAGCAAAAACCCTATTACCAATAGCAGTAACAGAATGAAAAGAACCATTCGTCTCAAATCTTGTCCAACCTGCAACACCCTCAACTCTATTTAGATTATAAACAGCAATCTCTCCTGTAAAGTTTTGAGCAAACACAAATGACTCAGCTGTGTTTACTGCGCCACTTATTACGCACATTTGAACAGGATCGCTTATTAAATGAGAAGAAAGCAATGAAATTGGATCGGCCTTGTAAGCTTGCTGACTATCATCAAATACAAACTGACGTATCATTTTGCCACCAATCTGACTAAAGATAGTAGCACCATAGAAAGGTTGTGGTCTTACAAAACTAGAACCAAAAGATGTTTGTCTTTTAACCCTAGCATTAGAAGGGGTAATAGGTTGATTCTCGAATGTAGGAATAAAGAACTCAGAACCTGCGGTAAAAATATGTATATCCCTATTAGAAACAAAGTGACGTATAGTAGCCACTTCACCAATGCTCATAACAAGTTCTAAACCATCATCATCTTGAGCAGTACCAATATCAAAGTTATAAAACAATCCTGACTTACTAGCCCAAACTGTATCAGGTTGAGATAACGTACCACCAAACCATAATCTGTTTTCATGGAAACCAACAGCAGCAGGATAACCTCTTAGTTGAGAATATGACTGTTCCATCCATTCAGTAGTAGGTGCATGAGTAACAATCTGTATAAATCCACCACCATCTTCAGATGTATTAGCTGAACCACCGCCTACAACAATATATCTATTCTCATCAATTATAGATGTTATTGATCTAGTTCCGTTTACATTACCTGCACTTACACCACCAACAGATGTTGCATTTCGTATGGTAATAGAATCACCAGTAGACATGCCATGATTAATCTGTGTTATTTCTAGATTGGTAGATCCATCAGTAGTTCTAACAGCATTAGGATCTAACTCAACAAAAAGCTCATCAACAACTCTACCAGTTGCTTGTGTACTAGATTGAACAGAAGTTATGTATATTTCTGACCCATGATACAACAATGTTATACCAACATGTTTACCTGTAGTATCAAAGTATGCAGCACTAGTTGTTACAGTAATAGAGTTACCAGTACTTGCAGACGGATCAAGAGTCATTCCTGTTGGGTGAAAGTGATAGTAAGGCTGAAAGATCTTAGCTCCTCCTGCCTGTAAAACAAAATTAAACTGCTCTACTTGGAAACTATTAAGTCCAGTTCTTACTATTTGTTGACACATAAAAGTATTGTGGCTGAGAAAAAGAATATCGCCACCTTGGGCATATGTCATTTCATGTAGGTAAGCCTGATCCCATTGAAGTGCTGCACTATCTACATCTTGAGTTAATGTTGTTGCTAAACTTAATGCACCTGTCACCGGATCTATAAAAAAGATTTCACACTTCTGATGGGAGAACGCTATTACATATTGTTCATCATCTGAGAATATAAAGGGGATAAGCCTTACTTGCTGACGTATAGCAGTGTTTTCTGTAATACCAGTAAAGTCATGCAGAGCTTGAAACCCACCACGTTTAGCCACACCACCTTCTGTTCTTATGAAAAAATTCTTAACGCTTTGCGCTGAAGAGTTATAAATAGCAGAGTCCGTTCTTGAAACCAAAGACGGACTTATTTCACCATATTGAAAATTTGTAATTGGTATTCGTGCTTTTTGCATTAGCTGCGCCTATTCGTGATAAACCTCGATGTTGTAACTTTTCTAGTTGTCTGTTGTTGAGAATCAGTTGATCTAGCTTTTGCTATTAGAAAGTCATACTGACCAGACATTAAAGATGATAACGCAGTGTCTCTTATTAAAGCAGTAGCAAATACAGTTGCCATTGCATATTCAACACAAACAGAAAAGTAAGAAGGCCAATCAACTTCACTAGCTCTATATGTAAAGTCTATAACCAACTCATCATTTGGACTCGCATCACAAAAAACTTTATTACCATATATATTATATTCTATTAGATGATCTCTTACTGTTACAGCATGAACAAAAAGATAATCTGGAAGCTGATATGCAGCATCAAATCTACCAGTAGGAACATCTGTTAATCTATTTAAAACAGCCTGATTTGAAGCAAACCGCCAACGTGTAGAAGTAAGATTAGTTCTTGCAATATCTTCATACATATTCCCTGCGATTAGGGCTTCTGTTGTATCATCTTCAAAAGAAGTAATAGGCTCTGCACCAACAAGGATAAGCGCCCGACTGCAAATATCAATTGCGCTATTAGCAGGTGTACTTAATGCCATTCTAAACCCCTATAAAAAGAGGGGGGCTAATGCCCCCACTCATTAGTCACCATCGGTTTCCGCAACAGCAGTACCATCAGATACATCTACAACTGTTCCTGTATTAGAAAGAACAGTACAGAAGTTAGTTGTTGGAACGTTTGTATCTCGAACCATAATCAAGTCACGAACAGTAAGCATATTAGCTGCACTGTTAAAGTAACCCTCTGTGTTCACAGTAGCAATCGCGTCCGCAGATGTGTACATCCACAAACTACCATTTGAATCGCCACCGATACGAGCAAGACCACTTGCACTATAAGCCATTTTAGATCTCCTCCTTAGTTATTGTCTAGGACTTCGTAGATACCGTTATCATCGATAGCTACTGCGCCCATTGACATCATTGATGTTGAAAGGTGCGCGACCTTTTCAGCAACATAATTGATTTCAGTTGAAACATCTGAATTAACACCAATGCCAATTGCAGTTGTATGATAAGCAAAGTTCTTACCACCTGAGACAGCATTCGTAGAAAAGATCTTAAAGCCTAAGAACTCTTTCATTGTAATGCCACCTGCAAATGGTAGGTTTTGATCACCAACAAAATCAGATGAAGCAAATTCATTTATGTTGTAAAGATCTGCAAATCCTTTTGGAGACATTACTAAGTAACGCTGTCCATCTTCGGGAATATCAGCAGCACCAAAAGTTTCAAATACTGTTAATAGATCTGCCTTACCTAAAGCAGAACCAGTGTCATGTATTTGAGTAGAGTTAGCTCCTGCATCCATTGCAGCAACAATGATTTCATCAGTCTTACGACCTAATGCAGCAGCAGAAGATTGTGTTACAGCCTGACGTTCATTGATGTTTGTTTTCAACTCATCAAGTTTGTCAATGTATTCAGCAGCATAGAAGTCGCTCATTGATACTTCAACATTGGTATGTGCAAGTTCCATTGGAGTTACATTACCATTACGAGATTTTGTTGACGCTGATCCAGTGCCTATTTTCTGGAATCGTGCAGTTGAACCTGACACATTTGTAGAACGAATAGTATTCCGTAGCTTGGAACCCATACGCTGATACGCCATGTGATCTTCAGTTTCAAGCTGCTTTATAAAGGCGTTAGTTATTGTATTAGCCATTTTACAGTCCTAAATTGAGTTTCCGATTGCTACGAGTATCCACTCTTACATATCAATTCGGGTATCCAATAAGGGCCAATCAATGCG
>Ga0187218_1000335_pt1 | contig 14208 bp, 22 predicted proteins | sample 14SPOviralmetaG_FD_130167 | JGI IMG/M metagenome (GOLD analysis project Ga0187218, IMG submission 130167) | Marine viral communities from the oligotrophic San Pedro Time Series (SPOT) site, San Pedro Channel, CA, USA - 14 SPOT_SRF_2010-08-11... | ecosystem: Environmental > Aquatic > Marine >...
AAAATATTTTTATAAATTGTAAATGAAAAAAAATAATTTGTTGAAAAATAAAAATATGAATTACAAAAAATATTTTAAAACATTGTAAAAAAATGGGGGTAAAATATAATACTTTTTTTACTCCGATAAATAATTTAAAATAAAATATATATTATTTTATAAATGTCTTATGTACTAAATAATTTAAATAGTGCGATGAACTATATTATCGCGATTCCAAGTTATAATAGACACAAAGAACTTAAAGAAAAAACATTAAAAACTTTAGCAAGAAATAAAATTAATAAAGATAGAATATATATTTTTGTAGCAAATAATGAAGAAAGATTAAAATATTTAAATTTCCTGGATCCAGATTATTTTAATAAAATAATTATAGGTAAATTAGGTATTAGAAATCAAAGAATATTTATTAGTCAATATTTTGATCCAGGTAAATATATTGTATCCTGCGATGATGACATAGAAGATTTTAAAATGTTAGAAATTATTAATAATAAAAAAACATTAAAAACTATTTATAATATTGAATATGAAATACTGCGTAATTTTACTGTGTGTCAGTTATATAATAAACATTTATGGGGTGTTGTAGCACACCATAATCCTTTCTGGATGAACGATAATACAGCGATCGGCTTATATTTTTGTGTAGGAGTTTTTCACGGATATATAAATAGACACGATAATTTTTTATATCCACATGAATTATCTGAAACTAAAGAAGATTATGAACAATGTATTTTATTTAGTTTAAAAGATTCAGGTGTAGTTAGAAGAAATGATTTATGTTTTATTACTAAATATAATGCTGAAGGTGGATTAGGCACTGATAGATATGATAGAAATAAATTAGCACAACAATATTTAGTTAATAAATATCCGAAATTAGTCCAGGCTTATGAAAGAAAAAATGGGACACCTGAAATAAAGTTTAAATTTAAATCTAAACATAAAGTAAATATAAAATAATGTTTGATGAACAACAAATATTAAAGTTAAAAAAATGGAGTCCAGAATATAAAAGAGTTTATCAACAGTTATATTATAGAATTAAGACAGATCAAATAACTGCATTAGAATATAATATATTTAAAAAAATGAAAATGAAATTACCAGAACAAAGAGGTGTATATATAAATAAAAAAAAATCTGTTATTGATGATGTAAAAGTTGAAAAATTAATTTATCCAACATTTAAAAAATTAGATAAACCTATTTTAATTAGTTTTGATTAAAATAAAATAAATTCAAGATTTTTAATATAAATATTAAAAAATATAAAAAATATTTATCAAACATTTTTTTTTATTTTTTTTTATTTTTCATAAAAATACGAAAAAATTAAGTATAAAATAATTTAAAATATTTAAATTATATAATGTATAAAAATGGATTCACAAAGTATTATTGATAGTATGCTTAGAGGCGTCATGATCGCTGGAGTAAACCGTGCTGTTTTTGAACGCAAACCCGTATTTAGTATGGGCACCGTTAATCAAGGTGTCCGATTAGGTGTAGCTAGTGTGGGATACGATCTTGTAGTCCGCCCTGCTGTTAAACAAGTCCTACCACAATTACCATTACCAAATGGCAAATAAATAATTTTATTTTATAATAATATATAATGAGTGAGTTATTACAATTTGACCTTAATGATATTCCTGATAATCCTAGTATAGTTTTAGCAGGTCGGAGAAGGGCGGGTAAAGGCGTACTAACAAAAGATTTATGTTATAATTTTTTTAGAGGTAAAATAAAGAATGTATTTTTATTTTCCCCGACATCAGAGATCGCTGCTAATGGATTTGATTTTGTGCCCTACGAATTCAGATATAATGAAGTTGAAGTAGATACTATTGAAAGAATCATGAAGAGGCAAGAATATTTAATAAGAAATAATCCAAAAGGTAATCATAGAATATTATTAATTATTGACGATATTATCGCAGCTAATGATAATAAACAACAAAAAATATTAGATAAATTATTTATATGTGCCCGTCATTATCAAATATCATTAATAGTATGTTATCAATATATTAAAAAAGATTTTAGTCCAGTTCAAAGAGATAATGTAGACATTATATTTTGTTTTCAACAAAGTAATTTTGATAATAAAGACGCATTAAATAAACAATATTTATCTGTTAATGATAATAAAAAAGATGGACTAGATCTAATAAATAAATATGCCAAAGGATTTCAGACATTAACTATTTTAAATACAACAAATTCAGATAAATTTGAAGATTTTTGTTTTTTTTATGAAGCAGATATTATAAATAAAAAATTTAAATTAGGTCAAGAATATGAATAAAAAAAAATATATTATATATAATAAAAATGGTACTCTTAACTTTTAGTTTCACAGGAGAAAATACAACAGGAGCAGCAACATTTACTACTACTAAAGAATACAAGTTTAAAAATCTATATCTTGAAGATGTTAAATATAATATATTTAATGAAAATCTTGAAAATACTATAGATAAAGGCACTGCTAATGACGGACTTACTTCAGTAAGCACATTAATTACATCGCCTTTAGGTCTACATATGGATTTTTTAGATCAGGCCGATTGTGTTTTATATAGTTTAGGGGACGGATCAGGAGAAACATTAAATACAGCACAGAATATTAATGGACTCATACCTATAGGATATGCGGGCAAAGTAGGATCCCAACCTGTATCTACAAGAAATACTATGTCTCATTCATATCCATATAAATTAATTTCTAACAGGCCTCAGACATGGGCAAGTGGCAAATCATTAGTATTTAATTTATATTTCAGGAATGTATTAACAGACGGCATAATTAAGGACTGGGCATTAATGTCAGGCACCACAGACGCCTTCTCAGATATTAATTCTATATCTATAACGCTAAGATTAGAATAAAAAAATATATTTTATTATATAATGTCTGATGATTTAATAGATTTTAAGGATCCACATTATGCTAAAAAAAATAAAATGTTATGTATTTATTGTAGTTATAAATCCGCCGTACCTTCTAAAAATAATCAATTTTGTAGTGAAATATGTAGATTATTACATTTATCTGTATCAAAAGAATTAAATGTAGAAGATATAGGTAAATTAATAAAATTATCTAAAATAGATTTAATACATATTATATTAAATCTAAAATGTCAAAATATAAGTATTGAAGGTTTACATAAAATATTAGATAAACCTTATGAATATAAACAAAAAATGTTAGTAAAAAATCAAGGATCTTTTAAATTAGATTTTTCTTGATCTTTTATTTCAGCAGTTAAATTAGATTCTTTTTTAACTTTTTCTATTTCAAGTTTTTTAAAATATTCTTTATTATCTTTTTCTTCTGTTATTCTTCTGAGAGAATGTCTTGATACAACTCTGGGCATTTTATTATAACAAATTTAATTATTTTATATATTTTTTTATTAAATATTTCACAATATTCAAAATACATATATATTTATATTATATATTATTTATTCAGAAATAGATTTAAAGTTAATCTGTCCAGTAGCAGATACATTATAAGTATTAAGAGTAATTAATTCTGCTACTACATGGACAGTATGGGCACCACTTGTACCTGTAGGAAATTTAACTTCTAACTCTGGGACATTAACCTGGGATAATGCAAGTGATCCATCAGCACTAGAATAATCATCAGGATTCATACCAAAATTAATAACTTTAACTCTAGCAAAATCAAATTGATCACCAGTAGTTTTACCAACAGATTTATCAACACCAATATCCATAAGTTTATAAGTGTCTGATCCAACGGCACTATTACACGGGCCAGATAATTTATTATGATACATTTCTACAAACTGATCTGTTTGATAACCATTACCAGCAGATCTATTAAGATTATCTATACCTACACCACAATCTTGAATTTCATAAATAGTTTGATTATTAGCAGATAATTTAATAGAAGAAATATCTACTAGATTCATATATTTTTTATCAGAAGTGCTAGAGCGGTCTGAGTCAATTGTAGCAAATACATACATTCTACGGACTAATCCACTAATACTATTAATCTTAATTGTATTACCCTTTGTTGTAGCAGTAGCGAGTACTGGAGTAGCAAGACTTTCAGATAGTAAAGTAGTGCTGTATCCTAACTGCGAAGATACACTGTTAGGTGCGTAATTACGGGACTGATAAGCAGCAAGCTCTTGTGGAGATAATTCATTTAAGTAGCAGATAAGGTTCGATCCAGCGTAAGTAATACGATCCGCAGTAGTCTCCGCTTTACCATGGACGTCAAGGATAGGTCTGTAATCTACTTCTAAAAAGCATTTACTAGAAAGACTATATAAATCAAAGTTTCTACCAACACTTTCACTAAACCAACATTTAAGAGGGCAAGATAATTTTTGACCACCAAAAGAAGATGCCATTGCCTTACGACCTTCTAAATTAGCGTGTGTATCATCAGAAGCACCAATAACACCAGATCCAAGCATACCGTCAAGCACTAAACTCTGTTCTCGGTTAGCACGAGCATATAAAGAAGCAACTAAATGTTCTGGAGTAGTTTCAAAAACAGTATTACCATTATATACAACTCTAATTTTAGAAAATGTAAAGGCACCTGCCATATCTACTAAAAAGCAATCTTTAGCACCACTATCAGCATTTGTATCACCTCTAGCAAATTCAGTTTGTAAATACATATCAGATAATAAGCCGAAGTTAGGCAATTCAAATTTAATTGTTTGTCCACCATCGCCGTTTAATGATGTAGTAGGATTCACTATAATACGAGACTTAGCATAACTACATACATTAAGTTCACCTTCATTTACATAATCAAAAACATTCTGTTTACTGTTTCTCGCTTTAACAGTATTAAATAATGAAGAGTTTTCATTCGCTCTATGAATTAATTGTGGATTTGACATTTTTATACTTTATAAAATATTTTTTTTTTAGATATTTTTACTTAATTTAATTTTTTAAATTTTTTATTAATCTTCAGATTTTTTATATTTACCCATGGATTTCCCCGCACCTTGTAAAAATTGTCCCGCTAGATAAACACCACCAACAATAACAACTGCCATAAATAATTTATTATCTATATAATCTCTAATATTAGCACCTAACTGTGCTGGCACTTCACCTATAGGTCTTATTTCATTAGTAGCAGGAGCAATCGCTTCATCGCCTACTATTCTGGCGGCGGCACGGCGTTTTTGATTTTCTCTATCTGTATCAGAAACTTCAACTATAGGTGCTGTTAAAAACTTACTTATTTTTTGACCTATACTATCGGGCTGATCTTGTAATTTATTTATATCAGGTCTTTGTAATTCACCTTGAAAAGAAGGATTTTCTGATGACCCTAAATTTTCGGGATTATTTAAATCTGCTGTTATTCTATTAACTGCATTTTCTCGCTGTATAGGATTTGATAATTTAACATTACTCATAGGATTAGGAGGTGGAGCAGGTCTTTCTAACTCTGCTTGTGTCATAGCACCTGTAGGTTTTAACTCTCCATAAAAGTTTTTATCACCTTTTAATAATAGACGGGGTGGCATTTTATATATATAATAAATAAAAAAATATTAAAAATTATTTTATTTTATATTTATAAAAATGGGAGATGAAGTTGACACATTTAATTTACCTCAACACCAATCACAATCTGGCAATTTTGATTCTGGACATATATCTTCTCTAGCAGAAAATATACAAGAAGCACAGGCTGGACAGTTAAATACAGCATTAGAAAATTATTATGGGACTAGTGGGACACACGATTATCATAGATTAAGAGAAAGTTTAGCAGATTTAGGATATAGTAATGAAAGAGTAGATAGTATAGCACAGTCTGCTAATATGGAGTATGCTTTAAGATCACAAAATCATGGAGAACCTTCTGATCTAACACCTAATCAATTACAATTTTTAAGAAACCAGCATGACCCTTCAGGCAGAGGTTTAGCATTAAATCTACAGTATAGACATATCCATACTGATGAAAACGGCCGACAATATATAGACGATGATAGAGTTAGACAGGTGGACGGCACACCTAGTAGATTATTTTTACCAACAGCAATACCATTTGACCCTCTTACTAGAGAACAAAGAGATGAAGTAGATTATTTAACAGAAGCAGAAAGACAAATACATATACAAGATGAACCAGATAGACATAGACAAACACAGTTATCAGATACACAGAGAGAAGAGATAATGTATTTAGCAACACAATATTTAAATAGTGATCCACAGTTTAGAGACGCACAAAGATTACAGTTTAGAAGTAATGTCCAACAAATAGAAGGTTTAGATACTGTAGAAAATGTTAGAGAAGATTTATTAGAATTATTTGTTGATATTGATGATGAATATAATTATAGACAAGAAAATGAAGGACAACCCAGAAATTTGTCGGAGGATCAACTAGCATTTTTAAGAAGAGAAGGTTTATATAATGGACAACCTATATTAGAAGAACAAGATTCAGGGATATTTTATTTTTATTCTAATAGAGGTAAAACACCTATACCTTCTGACAGTGATATAGCAAGATTACAAGATTTACAACCTACATATCAAGATTTAGAAATAAGACCTACACAAGATGATTATGAAAGATTATCTGGAGTATTCGCTGATTTTTTAGGTGGCAGATCAACATTTTTAGAAACACAACAAAGAATACAAGAAGTATCCCAATATAATCCAAGAGATCCAATAAGAGATCCATATAGATATAGTATGTATAGGGAGTTTGAAGCAAACTACGATTTAGTCCAACAAGAAAAAGAATTTAGAGATTTGAATGATGGGCGACCTAGTCAATTATCAGAACTACAATATGAATGGCTAATAAATCACGCAACAATATCAGATCAAGAAGAAAGATATAATGATCAAATAATTTATACAGCACAAGAATATCCATATAATAAATCATACATGATGAGCAACGGTGTATATATGGGCATACCTTCAGACGAATATATTAATGGATTTATTGAACAAGGATTATATGTTAGGCCTGAACAACCACCACCACAAAATCAACAGTTAGATGATTCTAATATACCAGATTTTAGAGACGCACGGATAATATCTGCTATAGGACAAGAAGATTATGATAATTTAACTGATGAACAACTTGAACAACTTAGAGGTGTAGTTAATAGAAAAGGTGATTTAGTTAGAACATATGATAGTTTAGGATTAGATCAGATAGAAGTAAGACCACAAGTAATATTTACAGCAGAAGAACTAAGAGAAAGACAAAGGGCAGCAGCACCTGTACGAGAACCATATACAAGACCTAGAAGACCTGGAGACCCTTCAGTCCAAGAAATATTAACAGAACTAGCACAGGGCGGAGTAAGGCCTGAAACAATAGCACCTGATATATTTCAAGAAGGGTCAGGGGATCCACCAGTTATAGCTGGAGGCACACAACCAATAAATCTAAGAACAGGTGAAGATATTCCAGTAGATACAGCACAAACAAATATATTAAGATATCAACAATTTTTTAATGATAATCAAGCATTATATTATGGATTCAGAGAAATGTTTAGAGATTTATTACCTGTATTAACAGCAGGAGCAGGAGGATATATTACATATTTATATGAAGCGTCAAGAAGCAAGAATACAATACAAACAATGATAGCAGAAGAAAGAATATTATTAGATAAATTAGAATCTAGAATAACGAGTGCAGAATCGGATATTAGATCTACTAGAAGAGAACTAGACGGTCTACAGGGTTTAGCAAGTGAGCAGGTAGAACAAAGACAAAAAATAATATTAGGTAATCTGGATCCTACTAGTTTTTTACCACCTGGATCAGGCCAAGGTGATTTTGATGAAGATGAATTAATTAGAGAAATATTAGATAAAAACCAACAAGAAATAACTAATATAAATACATTAATATCTGAACAAAGAAAAACTTTAGAAAGATTACAATTTGATATTAGTAATACTGAAATATATACTACGCAAATTCAAAATGATAATACAGAATTACAAAATACTAATTATGAATTATTAACAGAAATTCAACAGCATTATCCAAAAATATTAACAGGTATGTCTGTAGGATATACATTAGGATTAGTATTATCAGGATATTTATTTCCAACATATATGAATATTAATGAACCATATATTACTGCCGATAATGTTGAATATGATAAAAGAGATAAAAAAACAGAAGATATTAAATCACAATTTAATAAAGAAGGTTTTTCTGATGAACCAAACCATGTGCCTGTACCAGCCAAAGAATATGAACCAAATAAAAGATCCAGAATCATTAAAGCATATAAAGAAACATTTAAACCTCTTAAACACGGCAAAAGACCTTTAAAATATGATGAAATCCAAGAATTAAAATCAACATTAAATAATTCTGAGTTAGAAAATTTAAAGAATAAATTTTTGTATTTTAGTGATGCTGGAGGTTTAGAAATGAAAAAATCTGATGATAAATGTAAAAATGTAATACAAGAAACACAAATTACAAAAAGAAAATTATTCTAAATAAAATATTTAATAATATATAAAAAATATGCCAAGATTAATAAAATACACCACTTCTGGATTTGTTGATAATGTCCCAGATCAAGCATTAGCTGTTGTAGAACATGCAACACTTTTTTATTTAGTAGATCAAAGATTTAAAGGTATGAATAAATATATAGCATTCGCCGTAGCAGGAGCAGGATATGAAATATTTATAGATAGTTTAAAACAACAATCGGCACCCGAAGGTTTTTCTGCCAGTAAAAAATAATTGTATATATTATATATATATGATTTTAGGAGGAGTTAGAGACGAGTATGGGTGTTGTATTTCTTGTGGATATACTTATTGTCCATCATTAGCAGAATGTTTAAGACCGTGGGAGCGAATTTGTCCTACACAATATATAGGCGGGCATAGATTCTTAAATAAATTAGACGAGTTTAATCTAACTGAGTTAGGAGTATTTATAGCTGGAGTATGTGCCAGTTTAGGTGCGTTATTAGTTATAATACAAAAATCAAAATGTAAAAAAATTAATTGTTGTTGTGCTAAGTGTGAAAGAGATGTAGACGCTATCATACAAGAAGAAAAATTACAAAAAACTGGACATACTGGAGCAACGCCGAGATTATCATTAGATCATGAACCTGAACAAGAAAATATTAAACAACCTTAACTTTTATATAGTATTTGTGTATAAAATAATTTATAAATTACTTAGAGTATTTCACCTATATGTTTTTTTTTGTATATAAAATATTTGTTGTATGTGAGAAAGAAATTTAAATAAATTGAATTTGAATTATTTAAATATTTTTAATTATTTTTTTGTAAAATATTTATAGTCAAATATTTTTATATAGACAAATTACCCCCAGTAAATAAATAATATTTTTGTGTTTATTTTATATAGTAAAATAAAAAATAATTGTAATATAATATTTTAATTATATTTAATATATTTTTCTACATCGAGAAAATAAAATACTTAAAAATAAAATACTCTATATATTATAATAAAAGTAAAATATGGACACAATTAAATTAATCGATTATATTATTCAATTAAAACGAGATACTGATACTGAAGAACTTAAAGATAAAGATCACCCCTTATATGAACATTATAAAAATGATAAGAAAGCACTTAAACCTATATGTGATTTTAAAAAACCATTCGCTATAGGAACTGTAGCACATTCTAAATGTTTTTTAACTAATTTATATGAAGATATGGAAAAATACGATGAAGTTAGAGAAAGAAATAGATTATTAAATCAAGAAATAAAACATTTAAGAAAGTTTTATAAATATATGCGAGCTTTATTAGAAAGACAAAAATTATTAATTGAATCTGATTTAATTGAAGATGAACTTGTTATTAAAGAAGATAGTCATTTGAATGAAGAAAATTATTATATTATGTTTAAAAAAAATATTGATCTAACTGCATTAACTGAAAAATATGAACAAAATAAAAAAGATATGGATCAGAAATTTGAAGATTTAGAACAACGATATAAAAATGAATATCATAAATCTTTTATGTGTCAGGAACATATAGAAGAAATAGATATTTTAAGAAAAGAATTAAAAAAATCTAAAATAAATGAAGAAACATATAAAAAATTATCACACGAACATAAAAATAAATCTGATAATTTTTATAATATAATACAAAAATTAGAAAATGAAAAAAATACTGATATAGATTTAAATGATAAATTAAAATCTAATGAATTACATAAAAAAGAAATGAAAAAAGCGATAGATAAATTAAAAGCAGAACATGAAAAAGAATTAGAAAAACAAAAAAAAGAAATTCAAAAAGAACATTCAAAAGAAATTCAAGAAAAAGATAAAATGCTTCAACAAATATTTATGGAAAATGCTAAATTAAGATTATCTTAATTATTTCTTTTTATTTTTACCCTTCATCTTATTAACTTTTTTTGTAGTATTTTTAGGTTTTTTAGGTTTTTTATTATTATAATGCTGAGGCATATTTATTATTTAAATTATTTTAAATTAAATCTTTTTTTATATGATTTTATATTTTCTCTTATACTTTTTGAATCACCCCATAAAATATAATATGATAAATATCCAGCCCTAGTTGGATCATTAGTTTTTAAATCTTTTTTATGGCGTTGCCTATATAATCTTCTTCTTTCTTTATCCCCTGTTAATGTATAATCTGGCATGCCTGATGCTCCGAAATATGTTGATTTAGTCCTACCATTATCTCTTGTAAAAATTGCTACATATTTTTTACCAGGTTTATCTGATTTTTTTATAACCATTTTCATTTAATTATACATTTATTTTTTTATTAAATGTATTTTATCTATCTTATGTGCTTTACTAGATCTATTCACGGCAGCATAGACACGCGAAAAACTCCAGGACTCAACAGTTTGATTAGGACGAGAAGGTCCCGCAGTCCTAAAAGCACCAGTACCCTTATTATATATAGTTTGTAATCCACTTCTTTTATAACCTGTTAATCTTGATATATCTGATAAACTATTTGATTTATTTAAAGGCTGTTTATATTTTTTATTGAATTTTTGTTTATATGTTAATCCCATTTATATATTAAAATATTATATTTCATTAAAAAACTTATTAATATGTTGTTTTATTTGCATTAATTCATCTTTTAATTTTTTCTTTTCTTCTTCTAATTTATCTAAATATTTTAATAAATCTTGTAAATTATTATTTATATTATTAACTATTTCATGGATTTCTTCTTCATCAGACTCCATTTATTTATTAACTAATTTTTTTTCTTTCTAACTTTTTTAACTTTTTTAACAGGTTTTCTTGGATTTGCTTTTTCTAATTTTTTTATTTCTGCTTCAGTTAATTTTTTTTTCTTAGGTGGAGAAGGTAAAGTATCCTGGAATATTTCAGGTTTTTTACTAGGTGCTGATTTTTTTATAGAGGGTCTTTTCTTTGGGGCAGGTTTTTTAGAAGGTTTAGCAGGTTTGCCCATAGCTTTTCTACATTCAGAGTGATATTTTTTAACACCTTTGCGTATCGCTTCTTTGTGTGCCTCAGACATTGCCATATTTATATTATTTAAAATATTTAAATTTCAAAATGATTTAAAGAAATATTCATATTGTATAGTAGTAAAAATAATATGAATATAAATGGATTTGAAAATTATAAAATATATTCTGATGGAACAGTAATAAATAAACATAATAGAACAATAAAACCTCAGATAAATAATAAAGGATATAGTAGAGTAAGTTTAAATAAAAATGGATTTACTAAAATGTATTTAGTACATAGATTAGTAGCATTACATTATATAGATAATCCACAGAATCACGCATTTGTGGATCATATAGATAGAAATAAAAATAATAATGATATAAGTAATTTAAGATGGACTAATGCTACAGAAAATAATTTAAATAAAGATATATTAAAAAATAATAAATTAGGTGAAAAAAATATATATTATTATGAAAGAATAAATAAATATGTTTTTAATAAACAAGCATATTTTAAAAAATATAGAAAATGTTTTAATACATTAGAAGAAGCGAAAATTTATAGGGATAATTTTTTTCTTGAACAACAACATGAACAATAATATTTATGAGTCCATTTAGGTAAATCTAAAATATTATAGCCCCAGCGACGCCAGGTTAAAAATCTGGCGTATCGGTATCTAAGTCCTCCACAATATTCTGATTTTTTTTTTTATCATTATTCTGCTCTATTGTTTTCACTGCTACTGAAGACATTAAAATCATTAATCTAAGTTGAGGCGTCATCATTGAAGTATCTATTTCACCAGTATCAACCATTTCTTTTAGTATAGGTACAATATCAGATTTCATATTATCCACATTATCTGCGTATCCGTCCATAGCTTCAACACCAAAATAATTTAAACCTCTTTCACCAGATCTACAACATAATAATAATGTTTCAAATACCACATTTTCTGAATTTTTTGTTGTAATAATTTGTAAAATTAATGATTTTTTTTCTTCTAAAACTTTCAAACTCATATCTTTATCTATATGTATTTCACCTGTATTATCAGGAAACTTCTGCTTTAATACAAATAATTGATTATACATATTAACTTTTTTTTCATTTTCTAATCTATCTTCTTCTTCATTTTTTTTATTAATTTCTTCAACTTTATCATTTTTTCTTTTATTTCTACCTGCTAATTTATTATAATGTGCTTTTTCTTCATCAGTAAAATCTGAAACTTTTTTATTTAATCTTTTTTTATATTCTAAATGTGTTTCTTCTATTTCATGAACCTCTTCAACTTCAAAAGATACTGATTTTTCTGGATTTTTTAAACTTTCTAATGAAATATTTTCTTCACTCATTATATATTTTAATAGAAAATAATTTTATAAATAAAAACTTAAAATAATTTATTTATTATAATATATAAAATGCCTATTTTAAATTTCACTATAAGATCACAAGATATAGATAATAAAGAATTAGCGAATACAACAACGGCAGCAGCCAAAAAAACTATAAGATTAGAGCAACATTTGAAATTAAAATATCTAAAATTACTACATATATATCATAATTTAGATAATTCTAATATTTCTGATGGCGACGGAACTTCAAATAATACTATATTATTCGCAAAAATATCTTTTTTGAATGGAAATAATAGTGTATTCTTTGAATATAATAATGGACAAATAATAGAACATGCTGGAATGATATGTCTAGGTGAAACAATAAAAGACGAAAACTCTTCAGTATTTAAAGATTTATATAAAGTTTTACACGATGGCAAACAATTATTATACTTGAATCAACCATTTGAAGTATCATTATTTAAATTAGTAGCAGTAGATCCAGCAGTAGATAATACAGATATTAGTGTTTATAATGCAACGAACTCTCATAAAATTGAACCAATAACTATCCCAGAGTTTAGAGGTGATCTAGCAGGCCCAGGTCAATATGTTTCATTTACATTTGAATATCAGGAAGATACTACAAAATAAAAATATATAATTAAATATATGGAAAAATATTCTAACTATTTAATAAATCAGAAATGGCCGATAATATATAGTAGACCTAAATTAAAATATGGCGATGAACAACACAGGGGGATCGCAGTAGGTCTTGTGTCTGTTAGACCATTATATAGAAAACATAAAGACGATATATTTAGACCGTGTGTAGCATTAAAATGGAAAAAATATCAAAATATATTAGATATTTCAACAAAATTATTTAACGAATTTAGTCCAGAACCAGATTTCAAATGGACTACTATACAGTTTAATTCAAATCAAAAAACAAAAAAACATAAAGATAAAAATAATATCGGCGAATCATATATTATAGGACTAGGTGATTATGAGGGAGGCCGATTAAAAGTATGGCATAATGATAATGAAGATCCAGAATATGTAGATATAAAAAATAAGTTTTATAAATTTGATGGAGCAAAAAAATACCATGAAACAGAAGATTTTACTGGCACAAGATTATCATTAGTTTTTTTTAATTTATTAAATGAAAAAAGTTAAGAGTAAAAAAAGTATTATATTTTACCCCCATTTTTTTACAATGTTTTAAAATATTTTTTGTAATTCATATTTTTATTTTTCAACAAATTATTTTTTTTCATTTACAATTTATAAAAATATTTT
>Ga0187218_1000342_pt1 | contig 14047 bp, 20 predicted proteins | sample 14SPOviralmetaG_FD_130167 | JGI IMG/M metagenome (GOLD analysis project Ga0187218, IMG submission 130167) | Marine viral communities from the oligotrophic San Pedro Time Series (SPOT) site, San Pedro Channel, CA, USA - 14 SPOT_SRF_2010-08-11... | ecosystem: Environmental > Aquatic > Marine >...
CATAGAGGGGCTACAATAGATTTAAATCCATAAAATATATTTTTTTCCATATATGGCTCGCTATTGGCCATATGGTACCAGGATTTAATCTATAAATGCAATAACAATCATTAGCATTGTTTTTATCTTAATTTTTTTTCTGGAGGATTTTCCTTGGTCTGGAAAGCAGGCCATAGTTGAATCAGGCCAGGCTTGACTTTATCTCTTGTTTCTGATAGTGTATACCTATGGATATCATACTAGCATTATTAGTGCCAGCCATACCATTAGGTTTAGTTACTTTATTATTATTAATGTGGAATAACGAGAAGCCCTAAACTGTCACAGCCTATACGTTGGCCATTTCTTATACATAACGGTGTAGTTCCGTCAGGAAAGCTCCTAGGTCCATAAGGACGCATATCAGATAAACACTTTATAATCAGTCTAAAAAGGATAAATAGTATTGCAGTGTTTCGTCACTGTATATCTCATTATACATTATGTAATCTGTTGAATTGCTTTTTTTATACAGTAGAGTTCTATGCTGATTTATAGAACGACTATGGCATGGCGGTGGCCACATAGTAAAAAAAACAAAAAGGATTACATGGCAAAAATGGCTAAGTATGCCTTGATGGCATTAAAGAAGAAATCGCCTAAAGTACCTAATTATACGTGTACTGATATTGATAATATAATTACCACTCTTGAAAAAATACATGAAGGCACGAAGAAGCTTACAAAGATAAGACTAGACGTTTTAGAACGTAAATTGGAGAGATTACGAAGTTCCAATGAAGCGCTAAGAGATAGTGGTATCTATTGGTATGGTGTCTGTAAGAAGATTATTAAAAGTGTTAAGAACGTTAAGAAGGCCACTTTAAGTAAAGTAAATAAAAAAAATCGGAAAAATCGGAATTATAACTCTGATTAGTCTAGGAGAGAAATAAAATGGGAGAATATTTTTTAGTTATCGTATTTTGTATGTTTGGCGAATGTCAGAATTTAGATTCACCAAAACCTTTTGCTAGTTATGGAGAATGTCACGAACAGGCTCAAGCAACAGCAATGATGATGAATAGACAATATCCAAATAGTACAGGTGAAATCTATTGTTTAGAGGAAGAACAATACAAGTTGTATCTGGAAGCGTTTAGTAAGGGTGCATAAATATGAGGTATGATAGAGAATACTTTTGAAAAGAGAAAACATGTTTTACATTATGATACAAAGAATATACCTACAAAGGAACAAATAACAGATATACTTTCAAAAGGTATACCTTTAACTACCAGTAAACAAAAGTCATTTGCTTTTAAAGCATTTGTTTTAGGACCTGATTCAGTAAGAAGTAATAAACTGTTATACCTTTGTGAAAAAAACAAGATAAAAAAAGATCATCAAGGTTTCAAAGCATTACCCTCACATAATCCAAATTCTGGATTGTTTCATGTGGGATCAGCACCTTGGACATTAATATGGACACCAAGAGTATCTTCACCTAATCCACACTATAAAAAAACTTTTGATGAAACAAAGTCACATTGGCAAATGGATGAAGCATTTTATGTAGACAACGAAAATAGAATGCAAGTATCTATAGAAGCTGCCATGATGGCCAAGATCATTGAGGGTCTTTGTTTAGATTCAGGTTGGGATTCTAGTTTTTGTTTATGTTATACTGCTCACATGCCAACTTGGAAATCTATTGTACCTGATATTGAATTTAGTCCAATTGTAATACAAACAATAGGAATAGCAAAAGAATATTACTGGAAAACATTAACACCTGAACAAAGTATAAATAATACCAATCCAACTATAGAGGACTTATTTAAATTCGTATGATAAAATTAACAAAAGGAGCTCTTGATCATTTAAAAAAATTAAAGGCCAAACACAACGTCAAATTTATAAGATTAGAAGTTAAAGGTGGCGGTTGTGCTGGTTTTGAATATAAGTGGAGTTTTGAAAACACAAAAGAAGAACACGATATAGTTGTTGATGATATATTAATAATAGATGACATGTATGAGATTTACTTGGTCGGCATGGTACTAGATTATAAAGAAGAAATATTTGGTAGTAATTTTGTATTTGAGAATCCAAATAGTAAATCATCATGTGGTTGTGGAACGTCTTTTAGTATTTAATAAATAGGTTTTATGATAGCAGAAATATATAAAAAAAGAGCTCACGTTGTGAATTACTCCTCGGAGATAATTCCTACTAGAAAAGAAATAGATGACATTTTACTAGAGTCTTTGCCTTTATCTACCAGTAAACAAAAAGCATTTGCTTTTAAAGCATTTGTTTTAAAACATGATAAAGAAAAAAACGATACACTATATAAATGGTGTGATGGTTTTAAAGTTGATCAAGATATTGACTACACAGCTAAAAAAGGTATAGAAGAAAAACATGTAACAAACAAAGGATTATTACATGTAAGATCAGCACCTTGGATAATAATATGGACACCTTTTCCTAGAGACCCTAATGCTTATTATAAAAAAGGATTTACAGATACAAATTCTTGGTGGCAAATGGATGAAATAGATTTGATAAAAGATGATTGTAGGGAACAATGTGCAATGGAAGGATCTATGATGGCTCAGATGGTTTTAGGTATTTGCCTTGAGAAAGGTTGGGATTCTTCATTCAATATATGTTTTCCAAGATTTGATTCAGAAAAATTAATAAAACATAATCCAAGATGGTTAGAAGGTGGAAAAAAGAAACAAAGAAGATGGACAGATATACACAAAGATATTACAATTACACCTTTCTTAATGCAATCAATAGGAAAAGCAAGTAGATATATGTATCAAGAAAGAACAGATAAACAAAGATTAATGAATACAACTCCTTCAATTGAAGATTTATTTGAATTTATATAAATAATAAAAAGTATATTATGGAAACAAACAGCCAAAAAATAAAAGAATACACAAAAAGATACGGTCAAGATGTCAAGGAAAATAGTTTCTTTGATAGAAGACATAGAAGATTAAATATTGATCTTTCTCATAGATGTCCTTTAGAGTGTTTACGTTGTGGTCGTCAAATAAGTTTTTTATTTAAAGGACTAAAAGTACCAGGTAGAGATTTAACTATAGAAGAATTTGAAAAGATAACGGATCATTTTAAAACTATATCATTTTGTGGTCAATATTCAGACCCTATACACCACCCAAAATTTAAAGAATTATTAGAAATATCAAAAAGAAAAAATGTTAGAGTAGAGGTACATGTTGCTTCTTCACTTAAACCAGAAAAAGCATACATTGAAGCTTTTAAAGCTTACCCACAGGCAGATTGGATTTTTGGTATTGACGGTTTACCAAAAGAAAGTAATAAGTATAGAAAAAACCAAGATGGGGAAAAACTATTTAAAATAATGTTAGAATCTAAAAAACACCTTATTACAAAACCATTATGGCAATTTATTATCTTTAGTTATAACGAACACAATTTAGATAATGCAATGCAAATGGCCAAAGATAATGATGTTGATTTTGTATTAATAAATTCAGCTAGATGGAGTGCTGATGATGATTGGTTAATGCCAAAAACTAGGAGAGAAATGGCAGATGAGTAAACTTGATAATAGATTAGGTGGAAAAAGAAGAAGAGCTGAAGGAGATATTGAATTAGATCCTTTATGTTTTAAAGATGAAATTGCTTTTGCAGTAACTAATCAAGGTGTATTAGTACCTTGTTGTAGATTTGACGACCCAGCAACTATGGGTGATCCTCAAATGAAACCTTTAATAGAAGCAAGTAAAATTTCTGAAAATAATACAGTAGATGATATTCTAAAAAAAGAAGAATGGAAAGAATTTGCAGATAACTTATCAAAGAATATAGGACCTCCGGCTTGTTTAACTACGTGTGCTAAGGCAAAAAAATATTCTCAAAATGTTGAATGGATAGATACATCAACAGGTAATGTTAGAAGTAAAGAAAAAAAATAAGGAGAAATATGAAAGTAGGATTTACATGCAGTACTTTTGATTTGTTACATGCTGGTCATGTACAGATGTTAAAAGACGCCAAAGATGAATGCGATTACTTGATTGTAGGATTACAAACTGATCCAACACTTGACAGACCAGATACAAAAAATAAACCGATACAATCATTGGTAGAGAGAAGTATACAACTTAATGCTATAAAATATGTTGATGAGGTAATACCTTATCAGACGGAAGAAGATTTAGAAGATATACTAAACATGTATAATATATCAGTTAGAGTTATTGGAGAAGAATATCAAGGTAAGAATTTTACTGGTAAAGATATATGCGTTAAGAAACATATAAAGATAGTTTACAATAAGCGTGAACATAGATTTAGTTCAACAGATTTAAGAAAACGTATCTCTGCCCATAATATTATGGGTAATAATGTTAATCTAAAAAATAAAGATTAACTATATCTAAAATAGTTGTTTGCTGAATTTCTGTAATAGATAGCAAAAGTATCAGCGCCATCCATATGACAGAAAGATTGAGGTCTGATATAATGCATTTGTAAACCAGTTTTGTATTGTGTTTTCATACCTGATTTTCCTCTATATCTGTATCTTATTTTCTTGGCATTTTTTTGTCTAGACACCATTTTAAAATACTTTAAATATTTAATTGGTATGCCAGCAGCTATACATGACCCTTTGTACTTAAAAGGGTCTAGCATATGTTTAACTAACAAGGGATTAACAATCTTTTCAAATACTCGTCTTGATTTATTATATTCTTTTTTCATAATTATCCTCTCAATCTTGATTGTGAATCCATATACAAAGGACCAGTCCATCTAACATGGTAATTACCATCAAGTACATTACCTCTAGCTTTGTTTAATGCAGGAGCATTAAAACCAGCAGCCTTTAATATGTCGCCTTTTTTAAAATGTTTAAAGTCTTCTTTTACGATAAAAGCAAATACTCCGTTTTCTTTTACAACTTTCATATACTTTTTACCTTGTGTTACTCTAACCATATTGTCCCAATTCTTAATTTGTTCTTGTGAATAAGTTGAAACATTACCATCTTTATCTGTAGTCCAAGAAATATAATCTTCTTTGGCACCGTTCATCATGTTTTTAACTCCTTCATCTAAAGAAGTTGCGTTTTTAGTTACTAATGACATTATTTGTCCTCCTTGTATAATTCTTGAGCATATAAAGCTAAGATATAAGACGCAACACCTATCAAGGCCATTGAAGCACCTTGTAAATATTTGTCTATTTCAATTGAACCTACGGCACCAACCATTGCTAAAGTACCGACTGTCGCCATTATTACCGACATGTATTCTATTATTTTTTTCATAGTGTATCCTTTTGTTTTTTTCATATTACTCGTCCACTATACCAGATAAATACAGTAAAGTCAAGAAAAAAAAGCGTAAAATATGAAAATAATTAAAATAATTGCAGTTTGTTCACTTTTTGTACTGGTTTCCTGTTCAAAAACTGTTGAGGATTGTAAAATTAAGCCGGATTTAGAAAAAATTAGCGAATCAGCGCTAAAAAATAAAGAAAATTTAAGTGAAACTGAGCTAAAACATGCTCAAATGTCTTGTAAATTTTAATTATAAATAATATTATGGTAAATTCACAAATTTATTGTCAAAATTGTGGACACGAATCGCATTGTGGCAAAAATTGTTTACAAGATTACGGAGAATCACAAAAAACCGTATGTTGTACACATTGTAGTTGCGAAAAAGACAATGATAATTGGGAAGATACTGTAAAATACGATTTAAACAATGAAGATTTATTTAATGGAGCATAAAAATGGCAAAAATGAGAATATTTAAGTTTTGGAATGAAGCAGGTGATGAAAAAGAGAAAGAAGCGATGAGTTTGAAAAAGGCAGTAATGTCAGTTCAAGGCGATTTTAAAGATAAATGGATAGGAGCTGAATATATTAGTAAAAAAGGTAAAAATATTAGCACCTCTATACAAATACCAGTTGGTAGAAAAATTAGAGAAGCGGCCAGAGTAGAAAAAGCAAGAGCGGCTGCTAAAGCTTTAAGAGAAATGGGGAGATAAATGCCGTCAATCTGTAGGAAAGGCGATAGTTTAAGTACCGGTCACATATGTACTGGTACAACAACACTAGATACGCCTGGCCAAAGTACAGTTCGGGCAAATAGTATATTAAGCGCAAGAGTGGGTGACCCAACAGTAAGTCACCCTTTCCCACCGGCACCTCCTTGTGCCCCTCACGTTGCAAACGTTAATGTAGGCAGTTCAACAGTTTCAGTCTGTGGTAGTCCAATAGCTAGAATAGGTGATAGTACAGACGCTGGAGCAATGACTTCAGGTTCTTCAAATATCTTTGCTGGTTAACGTATAAATATATACGTAATGCCAAATTTTGATAGTAGTAACACTAACAACAGTAAACGAGCAAATAGAATCTATAAAGACTTGGATTTGAATTTTGGTCGTAATGTAGTAACAGGTGATGTAAATAAATTGACCGATGTAGAGGCCGTTAAAAGAAGTGTTAGAAATTTAATTAATACTTCTCACTTTGAGAGACCTTTTCATCCAGAAATTGGCAGTGATGTTAGAAGAATGTTATTTGAACCAATGACACCTCTTACAGCACTTAACTTACAAAGAAAAGTTGGCGAAGTTCTAAATAATTTTGAACCTAGAATAAAATTAGTACAAATTTTAGCTAGACCAAATTTAGATAGAAATAGTTATCATTTAACAATTATGTTCTATGTTATAGGTTCATCGGAGCCGATAACAGTAGAAACATTTTTAGAAAGATTAAGATAAAATGGCAAGCAATAAACTAGTAGTATCTGATTTTGACTTTGATAACGTAAAATCAAATTTAAAAACATTTTTACAAAATCAACCAGAATTTTCAGACTATAATTTTGAAGGATCAGGCTTTGCCGTTCTTTTAGATACATTAGCATATAACACACACTATCTTGGCTTCAATGCTAATATGTTAGTTAACGAAACTTATTTAGATAGTGCAGATATAAGAAAAAATATAGTCGCATTAGCAAAGATGATAGGATATACACCATCATCTGTTAGATCGCCAGTATCAACTATTGACATAACAGTAAACAACGCTTCAGGTTCAAGTATCTTAATGAATAAAGGTACAACGTTTACGAGTTCAGTAGATGGCACAGGTTATAACTTTTTAACTAATGAAGATATTACAATTACACCTTCAAATGGTGTTTATAAATTTTCAAACGTTAATTTACACGAAGGTACTTTAGTTACTTTTAAATATACAGTTGATAGTACAGATACAGATCAAAAGTATATAATACAAAATTTAAATGCTGATACTTCTACTTTAAAAGTAACAGTTCAAAACTCTGTATCAGATTCAACATTAAACACTTACACATTAGCTACAGGTTTAAGAAATATAACAGATACATCTAAAATTTACTTTTTACAAGAAACAGATAACGATAAATTTGAAGTTTATTTTGGCGATGATGTTATTGGTAAAAAATTAGAAGATGGTAATATAGTTATATTAGAATATATCGTTACAAACAAAACTGAAGCTAACGGTGCTAAAACTTTTGAGTTAGCCGGTAGTATCGGTGCTTTTAGTAACGTAACTATATCTACTAAAGCAAATGCTCAAGGCGGATCAGAGGCCGAAACAAAAGAGTCTATAAGATTTAATGCGCCTTTACAATATACAGCACAAGATAGAGCAGTTACAGCTACAGATTATGAATCAATAGTTAAGACATTATATCCTAATGCATTATCAGTTAGTGCTTGGGGAGGAGAAGACGATGAAACACCGGTTTATGGTGTTGTAAACATTGCTATCAAAGCAGCTTCAGGTTCTACTTTAACAGAAACAACAAAAGCCTCTATTGTAAAAGGATTAATACCTTACAACGTAGCTTCAGTTAGACCAGCAATAGTTGATCCAGAAACAACGTCAATTATATTATCAAGTGTGGCTAAGTACGACAAAAAAGGTACTAGTAAATCTGCCGATACTATCAAGTCAGAAATAGTTACGGCTGTTACAAACTATAACACAACTACTTTACAAAAATTTGATGGTGTGTTTAGATTTTCTAAATTAACAGGTTTAATAGATGATGTTGATACAAGTATACTATCTAACATAACAACTGTTAATATGAGAAAGAATTTTACACCAACTATAGCGTCTTCAACAAAATACGATGTGTATTTTAGAAATGCAATTTATAATCCTCATTCAGGTCATTCAAGTGTATTATCATCAACTGGTTTTAAAGTTACAGGCAGTAATAATGAAATGTTTTTAGATGATGATAGTAATGGTAACGTTAGAAGATATTATCTAGTAAGTGGTGTTAAAACTTATGCTAACAATACACAAGGTACTGTTAATTATGAAACAGGTCAAGTTACTTTAAACTCATTGAACGTAGCTTCAATATCAAATATAAGAAATGCTGTTTCCAACGTTATTGAAATTACAGTTAAACCAAATTCAAACGATATTGTGCCTGTTAGAAATCAAGTGGTAGAAATAGACGTTACAAACTCAAATATAACTGTAGAGGAAGATACATTTGTTGGTGGTTCATCTGAAGCCGGCGTAGGCTACAATACTACAACAAGTTACTAATTTAGCCAATGGCAAAATTTGATAATAAAATATCCAACTTAATAAACACTCAATTACCAGATTTTGTTGTTGATGATCACCCAAAATTTGTAGAGTTCTTAAAAACTTATTATCAATTTATGGAAGCTGCCGAGTTAGGCGTAACTTCTATTGAATCTACAGACGGAATTAATTTAGAAAATCAAACAGGCGTACAAAACAATTTAGTATTAGATGGTGGTTCACTTGGTGCTGAAAATACTCAATTAGACCTTGATGATAAGATAATATTAGAAGATAGTAGTTTTGGTAAATTTACATATAAAGAAACTATAACAGGACAAACTTCTAAAGCAACTGCTGTAGTATTAACTGAAGATTTAGATTCAAATAGACTATTCATAACATCGCAAGACAAATTTATAACAGGTGAAATTGTTAAAGGCGAAAGTTCTAACGCTCAAGCAGTTGTTAATACATATAGACCTAATCCTGTTCAATCTATTCAACAATTAACAAATTTTAGAGATCCAGATAAAGTTATTTCTCAATTTTTAGATAATTTTAGAAATGAGTTTTTTAAAACTATTCCAGATAATTTATCTTCAGGAATAAACAAAAGAAATCTAATAAAAAATATAAAATCTTTATATAAGTTAAAAGGTACACAAAAAGGTCACGAAGTATTTTTTAGAATACTTTTTAACAATCAATCTGAAACATTTTATCCTAGAGAACAAATGTTAAAAGTATCAGATGGTAAATGGAATACACAAACAGTTTTAAGAGTATTAAGTACACAAGGAGAAACTTTAAGTTTAATAGGAAGACAAATAAAAGGAAGAACATCAAACGCAACGGCAATAGTAGAAAATGTTGAAAAATTTTATGTTGGTGCTGATGAAGTTTCTGAAATTACTATAAACAAAGAAACTCTTGTAGGTACTTTTGCTGTAAGTGAAACTATAGAGGGTACTGAAAGTGATCAGTCAGATTATTACATTCTAGCTACTATTACAGGTGTACCAGGAACAAAAACAATTAATAATGACGGTAACCTTTATACTACAAATGATATAATAAAAATTTCAGGAGGAGGTCAACAAGCCTCTATGCAAATTAGCGATGTTGGTTCTGGTAAAATAACTGAAATAGTTGTTGATAATGGTGGATCAGGATACAAAATAGGAGATATTTTATCTTTTGATAACACAGGTACTTTTGGTAGTAATGCTTCAGGTGTTGTTACAGTTGTTAACGGTGCAGTTTCTAATGAAGATACTGATCATATTGTACTAGAAGAAGAAACATCTGCCGGCGATCATCTTACAGGAGATAAAATTGTTTTTGAATCAGGCACAGGTACAGGAGATATTACAGATATTTATTTAACAAATGGTGGTGACGGTTATAAATCTTTACCAACTGTTACTGTAACGTCTGATTCAGGTACAGCTTCGGAAATATTAGCATATGGTAATAATGTAGGAAGAATTTTAGGAATAAAAACATCAAATTTAGGTATTAAATACGAAAATTCTCCTTCTCCATCTTTAGCATTCATAAACAACTTATTTTGTACTACAGTTGCAGGTACATTTACTAATGGAGATACAGTTACAGGTGGCAATTCAAGTGCTACAGGATTAGTTTCAGGTTGGGATTCTTCTAGAAATATATTAAAATTAAAAGAGGTTTCAGGAACCTTTCAAGCAAACGAAACAGTAACATCTGGATCAGGTAGTGCAGTACTTAAAAATATAGATGTAGCTTCAATAAGTTTAGATGTAACTGGTGTAGTAGACACAGACGGAAAATTCTTAAATGAAAAAGGTCATATTTCAGAAACTACAATGAAAGTACAAGATAGTTTATATTATCAAGATTTTTCTTATGTATTAAAAGTAGGTAACTCAATTAATTCATGGAGAGACGCATTTAAAAAAACAATGCATACTTCAGGTTTTTATTTTACAGGACAAGTTAATTTAGAAAGTAGATTAAATTTGAAAAATAAAATAGCAGAAGCTATTAATACAGGTGTAGATGGTACACCTATAAAACAAGTATTGAGTTTATTATTTACTTCTATGTTTGGTAGAAGATTAGGAACAGTAGATGACAGTTCTAGTTTAAGATCAAATCCTCAACAAGATGTTTCTTTTTATGGCACCAATACAAGAGCTGTAACTTTAAGACGAGAACCTATTGGTGTTAGACTAAATTTAAGATTAAGAAGAAAAGTTGGAACAGGTATACTACCTGATTTAAACAGTATTAATATAAGTCAAGGATTTGCATATTGTGGACCAAGTTTTGGTTCAATAAACAAATATGCTAATACAGCATATGGTGTCACTGGTAATAGATCAGGTGGTATCAATGGTACAACTGGTATTACTTTTGCAGTTTTAAATGATTTAAAAATAACTGGTACTAGATCAAGTCTAGATGGTACAACAGCATTATTAAAAACGATAACTGGCAATGCCGGGGGTGGACCAAATGAAGATGATTTTGGAAGGATGTTAAAGACCAACTTTACTTTTCCAGCAGATATTACATTCCCAGGAGAAGAATCGTTTAGTGGTACTACCAATAAATTTGATAGCACTAATGAAAAATTTGACCAAACAAATGTATAAATATAACTATAAATAGAGATAGAAATGGCAAAACAAACAATATCAATCGGTTCAGCACCAAATGATGGACAAGGTTCTACAATAAGAGCCGGTGGTGATTTAATCAACGATAACTTTAACGAAATTTATACTGCTTTTGGAGATGGTACTAATTTAAGTTCTGGTTTTATTGTAGGTAAACTAGGAGGTACTAATTTTTCTAATAGTATCATCGTTGGTCACTCTACAACAGGAACATTAAGTAACGCCACACAGAATACTTCTATTGGCTTAGCAGCTATGGACGCTATAACTTCAGGAAATAGAAATACTGTCGTAGGTTATCAAGCGGCTACTAGTCTACAAGATGGTGAAGATAATATTGCTATAGGTAAAGATTCAATGCAAAGTGCAGTATCTCCTTCAGGTAACGTTGCCATCGGAACAAATTCTTTAAATGCTAATATATCATCGGTTGATAATACTGCCGTAGGTAATGAAGCAGGTAAATTAGTAACAGGAAGAAATAATACTTTTTTAGGTGCTGAAGCCGGAAATAATGTTACAACAGGATCAGGAAACGTACTTATAGGTAGTACTCAAGCAGATTCAGCTACAGGTGATAGACAACTAGAAATTGCTGGAAATGATGGAACAACACATACAGTTTGGTTAAAAGGAGCTAGTACAGGTGAGGTTACTGTAGTAATGGATCCTGTTTCAAATTTAGGTGTTGCTACTAAACAGTATGTAGATAGTACAGCTGCCGGTTTAAATGTACACGAATCAGTTGCAGTTGCAACTACACAAAATTTAGCTACCGAAACAGGTGGAACAGTTACATATAATAACGGAACATCGGGTGTTGGAGCAACTCTAACATTGAGTTCAGCTATGTCAACTTTAGACGGTTACAGTTTAGTAAATGCAGATAGAGTTTTAGTTAAAGATGAGGCAAATCAAGCACATAACGGTATTTACGTAAGAACAAGTTCAACAGTTTTAACTAGAGCTACAGATTATGATCAAGCTTCTGATGTTCAAGCAGGAGATTTTGCTTTTATAGCAAACGGAACAGTAAATGATAATAGTTCATTTGTACAAACAACTCCAATGGTTACTATGGGTACTACTAATATGACTTGGTCTCAATATGCTAAAGCGGGAACAGGTACTATGTCTACTCAAAATGCAAATGCTGTTAATATTACTGGTGGATCAATCAGTTTATCAGCCGTTTCAAATACTCAAAGTCTACTAGTAAAAAACTCTAGTGGTGCAACATTAAAAACAATTTATGGAACATCTTCATAGGAAGTATTATAAATAGGAATAACAATTATGCCAGCGATAATAACAAATAAATTCAGAATTAATAATAGTGAGCAGTTTCACGAATCTTTCACGGAATCTTCTCCAAATATTTACTATCTAGGTCTAGCAAGACCACAAGCTTATGGTACATCTACAAGAGGTGATGGCCGAACAGATTACGAAGGAACAGACGCAAATCCAGTAATACCAAGTGATACTGTAGTTACAGAATTTACTACTTTTGATGATTTATTAGCTGCTAAAAAAATTGCAAGTTCAGATGTTAGTTTTGCAATACCAAGAAGAAATTGGACAACTGGAACAACATACGATATTTACAGACACGACTATGGAGAATTTGTTACAGGTAGTACTTCTACAAAAAATACAGCTAATGGTGGTGCAACAACTTTACATGACGCTAATTTTTATGTGTTAACTACAGATAGAAATATTTACAAGTGTATTGACAATGACGGTAATACTGCTTCAACAACAGAACCAACAGGAACAGGTAATGCTGTTATAACAACTGCTGATGGTTACAAATGGAAATACATGTACACTATGTCAGCTTCTCAACAATCAAATTTTTTATCAACTGACTTTATGGCAGTTTCAACTAACTCAACTGTTAGTTCAGCCGCTATAGACGGTTCAATTGATTGTATAAGAATTAAATCAGCAGGTTCGGGTGGAACAAACGGAACACATTCAGTAACAATCAAAGGTGATGGATCAAGTGCAACAGCTAATGTTGTAGTTGCTGGTGGTATTATTACAGAGGTAACTATGACTAACGTAGGATCAGGTTACACTTTTGGTACAGTTTCAAACGCAGAAATAGTAACTGCTGGTGCAACAAACTTAACAGGTGCAGAATTAGATGTGATTATATCTCCAAAAGGTGGTCACGGTTTTAATGCAGTACAAGAATTAGGTGGTTTCTTTGTAATGTTAAATATAAATTTAGAAGGAACAGAATCAGCAAACTCTGGAGATTTCCATGCTGGTAACGACTTTAGAAAAATTTGTTTAATCAGAGATCCAAAAGCTTCAGGTTCAGCTGCAAGTGCTTCAACTTTAAGAGGTACTAAAGCAGTAAGACTAGCAGCTTCTCCTACACCAGGAACATTTACAGTTGATGAAGAAATAAATCAAGCAACTACAGGTGCAGTAGGTAAAGTTGTAGAATGGGACGCAACAAACAGAATTTTATATTATATGCAAACAAGACACAATGACGCCGGCGTTGACGCTAATGGTAACTTGACAGCATTTTCTAGTACACATGTAATTACTGGTCAATCATCTTCAGCAACAGGAACACCGGACACAAGTGTTTCAGCAACAGTAAACAACGTTGTATTTTCAGGTGGGTATTCTGCTTCTGAAATAGATCATGACTCTGGCGATGTATTGTACATAGAAAACAGAGCACCTATTCAAAGAGCAACAGACCAAACAGAAAATATTAAACTAGTTATTGAGTTTTAAA
>Ga0187218_1000351_pt1 | contig 13950 bp, 18 predicted proteins | sample 14SPOviralmetaG_FD_130167 | JGI IMG/M metagenome (GOLD analysis project Ga0187218, IMG submission 130167) | Marine viral communities from the oligotrophic San Pedro Time Series (SPOT) site, San Pedro Channel, CA, USA - 14 SPOT_SRF_2010-08-11... | ecosystem: Environmental > Aquatic > Marine >...
CAATAGGAACAGCAATTGACCAAAAATGTGAAGAAAATAAAATTGATATTCATAAATTTATAGGAGAATATAAAGGTTATACGTCTGGTAATGGTAAAAGTTTACTAGGTAGAGAAGGAATGATTGTAATAACAAAATAAAAAATTAAAGCAATGAAAAAAGCAGTAGTAACAGGAGGGGCCGGGTTTATAGGTTCCCATATTGTAGACAAACTAATTAACCAGGGGGTTGAAGTAATTATATTTGATGATATGTCAATGGGTTCTAAGGATAATATTAACCCTAAAGCAAAATTCCATAAAATAGATATTAGCGTTATGGGCCCAAGAACCTTAGCTAAATTTATGCAAGGAGTAGATACGGTATTCCATGTTGCTTCTAGAACCAGAGTCCAACCATCAATCAAAAACCCAAGCCTATACCATAGAGTAAACGTTACGGGAACTGTTAATATGCTTATTGCAAGCGTTAAATGTGGTGTAAAAAGGTTTGTTTATAGTGCTAGTAGTTCTGCTTATGGTGAAAAAGATCAAATGCCACTAATCGAAACAATGTCGACTAACCCTATGAGTCCTTATGGCTTATCTAAATTAATGGGGGAAGAATATTGCAAATTATTTCATACTCAATATGGGTTAGAAACTGTTAATTTAAGATATTTTAATGTATATGGGGAAAGACAAAATTTAGATGGGGGGTACTGTTTAGTTATGGGCATATTTGCAAAACAAGCACTTCAAAACCAGCCTTTAACTATTGTAGGTGATGGGAAACAAAGAAGAGATTTTACATATGTTGGTGATGTCGTAAATGCAAATATAGCTGCAGCTACTAGTAAAAAAGTTGGATCAGGTGAAGTTATTAATATAGGCAATGGTGATAACAGATCTGTAAACCAAATTGCAAATATGATAGGTGGTAAACAAATTAATATTGAACCTAGAATAGAACCTAAGGAAACACTAGCAGGTATTTCAAAAGCAAAAGAATTATTAGATTGGGAACCAACTCAAATAATTGAAGAATGGATGCCCAAATATAAAAAAGAATTAGGAATAGAATGACATTTTCATATCTAGAATATAATAATATTATTAAGCATATTCAACAACATTTAGATGTTGTTGATTTTGCAGATGTTTCTGATAAATCCGATAACTATTGCGTTATACGTCATGATGTAGAATTTTCTCCCCATAGAGCATTAGAAATAGCAAAATTAGAAAATAAACTGGGAATATCATCTTCATTCTATTTTCAAATAACAAATAACTGTTATAATAGTCTTTCAAATGAAAACCTATCTATTATAAAACAAATTAATAAATTAGGTCATAAAATAGGGGCGCATATTAATACATCTTACATTGAAAGAGTTAATAAAAAAGAATTATCAGATCTTGTTATAGACGATGTAAGAACATTATCTAAATATACTAATATTAACATTGATAGATATTCTTTTCATAGACCCACTATTAATCAGTTAGAATGTTATTTAGAAATTGATGGTTTAATAAATGCCTATGATAAAAAATTCTTTTATTTTTGTAAAGAAAGTATACCAAATGAGCTACCTGTTACCTATTTAGCCGATTCTAACCATAAGTGGAAATGGGGATACCCATTAAAATTAGATTTTAGTAAAATCTCTAAGTTACAACTTAATACCCACCCATTTTCGTGGACTAATTATGGTTATGGAAATATAAATAATTATAAGAGTTTAATTACAGAAAAAAATCATGAATTAGTAAATAGTATTAATAATGAAATAAAAAACTTCCCAAAAGAATTACTGTTATGAAAAAAAATGTAGTGTTTATAGTAGATATAGATCTAGATGGAGATGGAAGATGGGCTTCTACTAGAAGAAAACCATACGAATATTCTATTAAAAGCTGGTCTAAATGGTGTGAAAAGAATAATTGCGAATTATTTGTGCTTAATGATTTATTGATGCCCCATGAGGAAATGGGTATTTGTTGGCAAAGATATTATTTATTTGATATCTTAGAAGCTAATGGAATTGAATATGATCAGATACTTTCTGTAGATGCCGATACTATTGTACACCCGGATTGCCCTAATTTTTTTGAACTAACCGAACATAGATTATGTGGTGTTCATAATGATGGAAGTTATGATTGGGTATTACGTAGTATAGAAAACTATGGGAAATATTTTTTTAAGGGTGCTACAATGCCTTTTTGGCAGTATATTGATTGTGGATTTGTAATTGTAAATGAATCTCATAAACCATTTTTCAAACAAGTAACTGATTTTTACAATAATAATAGTGAACTTTTACGAAATGCTGAAAAAACATGGCATGCCGGTACAGACCAAACTCCAGTAAATTTTTTGTTACATGAAAATAATATTGATTTCAAACTTTTACCGTATGAGTACAATATGATTGATTTAAATAGAAAAGAATTGTTACAAAATGATTTACCTTTCACAAAAATAGGATATGTTTATCAATATAATGGTATTCCTAATAATAAAAATGATAAACTAACCTTACACTGGATGGAAAAAACTTATAAATATTTATATGGATAAAAAAACTACATTTGCAATAGGTTGCTTAGTACAATGGTATGAATGTGATATAATTGAAGATTATATCAGTTCTTTGGAAGAGGCTATGGGAGAATATAATGGTAAGGTACTAGTTGATTTTACAATCTGTTTAAACCAAGATTTAGAAAAATGTATTAGTAATACACAACTGAAATTATGTGAAGCTAAAATAGGAAACCAAATATTAGATATTAGATTTAAAACTAAAATTACTAGAGATTTAGTAACTGTAGCTGATTATAGAAGAAAGTTTAATGAAGAGTACTGTGAAAAAGTAGATGTTTTAATGTGGGGTGAATCTGATTCTATTATTCCCAAACAAACATTTAATATATTAGATGCTTTACACAGTCAAGTAGCCTCTCAAACTCCTAAATATTTAGGGTTTTTTGGAGGATGTAAAATGTGGGATGATAGTTGGAAACCACTAGAACATCCTGATTTTACTGATAAACCTTTTATTGAAGGTGATACTAAAAACTGGTGGAGCCTTAGGTATAATATGTCTAAGGAAGAAATGAATAAAATCAATTCTAAAACAGAAAAATTAGATGTAAAAGTTTTACCTCAACATAAATTTAATGGTTGTGGTTTAGTAATATCTTCTGAAGTTATTAAAGCTGGGGTTAATATCCCTCGATCGGTATTTTTTGTTCACGAAGATACAGCATTTATGCAAATAACTAATAAAGTGTTAGGTAATATCCCCCAATATGTTATTAAAAATATATTATTGGTTCATAATAGAAAATCACCTAAAAAACGTATGCATATTTTAGGAGAAGAAAACATAAATAAAACTGATATGGGCGCTTTAAGAAAATCTCATTCATGGTACTCTAAGGCTAATAAAATGTGTGAGGAAAATTGTTATAATTTATTTAATCCTGGGTATAAAGCATTTACTTGGGAGGATGTTTGGTCATGATAAAAGTAAAACTCACTAACCCACAAAATGTAAAATGTTTTGGTGCTTTATTAGTAGCTAAAAACATATTACCTAACTATAGTATTGAACTTACTACTTCTAATGATTACGACTATCTACTAGTTGATATGGATCAGTTTATGAATAAAAGTCTCCCATTAAAAGAAAGTATTGATTATGGTATAAATAATCTTTCTAAAATTACAGGAGATTATTTTATGGTCCATGGTGGGGGGGCTTGTGATATTGTTGGTGCTTATGAAGTACTTAAGGAATCTAATGCTATAGCATTACTAAAAAAATCAATGATGTCTAGGGGGGACTATAAAAACCCCTGCGTGTTGGGGAAATGGTTTTTTGGGCAGGGGTCTCAATGTGATAAAGGATATAATATTTCTGAATCAGATTATAACCGTATTCAATTAACAGGATATACAGTATGCCATAATTGGCCCCATATGCAGCAGTTGCAGCCTATCCGTAAGAAAGATATTGATGTATGTGCCGTTTGGCAAACAATTCATCCTCCTAATGATTTTAATTTTGAGGTAGAAACAGGCCCCTATTATACTGCTCATAGACAAGGAGCTTGGACCCAACTTAGTAAAATATCAAATAAGTATAATATAGTAGCACAAAAACTACACCCCCAACAAACCCAGGAAGTAATGAGTAGGGCTAAAATAGGAATATCTCCTTATGGTCAATGTGAAGTCTGTTATAGAGACCTTGAAATAGTCCAACAAGGTTCATTACTTATTAAACCTGATATGAGTAAAGTCATAACAGAACCGGATTTTTATAAACCTATGGAAACATATGTCCCAGTAAAATCAGATTGGTCAGATTTAAATGAAACTATTGAAAAAATATTAGGGAACTACGATGATTATTCGTACATTATAGAAAACGCTAGAAAAAAATTAGTAGAGATGTATTCATACCATAATGTAGGCATGTATTGGCATAACCGCTTTGCAAATTTGAACGGGGTACAAACCGAATTATAATATAACTAGATATATAAAAGATAAAACATGAAAACAGCATTAATTACAGGAATCAATGGAATGGATGGTAGCCATTTAGCTGACTTTTTGTTAGAAAAAAATTATAAAGTATATGGGGTTGAAAGAAGAAGTTCAACTAAAAACCGTACTAATACAAAACACCTAGAGGATAAGATTATTTTCTTACAGGGAGACTTAACTGATCAAAACTCACTATTAAGATGTCTTAAGGAATCTAATCCAGATGAGGTATATAATTTAGCAGCCCAGTCATTTGTGGGAGAAAGTTGGAATACACCTGAACATACTTCTGAAGTTACAGGTTTAGGAGTATTAAGAATGTTAGAAGCTATAAGAGAATTTAACCCTAAAATAAAATTTTATCAAGCATCCAGCTCTGAAATGTTTGGAAGGATGGTAGAAAATCCCGCAAATGAAGATACTCCATTTTATCCTCGATCTCCTTATGGGGTATCTAAATTATATGGTCATTGGATAACAAAAAATTATAGAGAATCATATAATATGTTTGCCTGCTCTGGGATACTTTTTAACCATGAGTCAGAAAGGCGAGGAATAGAATTTGTTACTAGAAAAATATCAGATGGGGTAGCTAAAATTAAATTAGGCATAAAAGACCATATTTCATTAGGTAATCTAGATTCAAAACGCGATTGGGGTTATGCACCCGATTATGTAGAAGCTATGTGGTTAATGTTACAACAAGATACACCCAATGATTTTGTAATAGCTACAGGGAATACATATTCTATTAAAGACTTTTTAAATGCTGCTTTTAATCATGTTGGTATTTCTGAATGGGAATCTTATATAAAACAAGACCCACGATTTATGAGGCCTGCAGAAGTAGATGTTTTACGAGGAGATTATAGTCAAGCTAAAGCTATTTTAGGTTGGGAACCAAAAACTACTTTTCAAGAATTAGTAACAAAAATGGTAAATAATGATTTAAAATTACTACAAAATGCATAAAATTACTACAACTATAGCTACTACTAATAACTTACCATATTTAAAACTTGCTGTTGAATCTGTAAGGAAAAACGCCTACTATAATGATATGCCTATTATAGTATTTGCGGAAAACTGTACAGATGGTACGGATGAATGGTTAGCAGATAATCCTTATAATATAGAATATTATATTGAACATAATGAAGTTCAAAAAGGGATAGGAGGTGGAATTGATTTTTGTGTTGATAAAACTAAAACAGAATTTGTAAACATTATTCATTCAGACATGTATATTGGTCCTAATCAGGATTTAGAATTATTAAAGTTATATGATAACGTAGACGATAACACTCGATTAATTGCATCTTCTTTTAGAATCCAACCTAACATATTTCCCAACGATCCCCCCTACAGACCAGGTACTGTATTTTATCCAGTTGATGCTTTTGGGGCCTATGCCGACGATTTTAAAAAAGAAATTTTTGACGAATGGACTACAGAATTTATTGAGAATAATGATATACATGTTAGAAAAGCAGGAGGAGCCGGGTATTTTTGTAGAGTAAAAGACCATAAATGGATAGGGGGTAATGACCCAATTTTTGAACCTATGTACTGGGAAGATAAAGACCTGTTTATAAGAATGCAATTAGAAAACTATAAATTTATTATGACTAGTAAATCAGTTCTTTGGCACTTTGCATCAAGAACTTCAAGATTTCCTGACGATAATTTAAACCACAGGCCTGACTATTTAGCTGAATACGAAAGAAGATCTACCCAAAGATTTATTGAAAAGTGGGGTAGATTACCAGAAGAAGATGACCATACATTTGTTAAACCTATTATAAACCCAACGGTTGAAAATCGAATCCCATGGGAAAAATAGTAATAGATATTAACCCTGAATTCTGTTATGAATTAGTTTGTACAGTACCATATGCATATTATTTACATAAAAATAATTTATTAGAAAAAATAATTACGTGTAAGGGTATGAGCCCGTTTTACTATTTTTGTAATAATATTGAAGAAAAACACTCTTTTAGAAGTTTAGATAATAATTCTAATGGGGTTCAAAATTTACCAAATAATTGGCTACATCATAATGCTCCTGCAGTTTTTAATAAGGGTTATGGAGAATTATCTGAACAACAACAATTACAGGCACTAGGAGTATTAGATTATTCACAATGGGAAGTACCTCCATATAATGAGTATTTTAAAAATAAAAAATATAATTTTAAAAAACCAGTTATTATAATATGTAACCAGTGGCTACCTTATGAAAGAGGAATGAACCCATTAACCAGATATTTTGATGTAGTTTGCTTATATAAGATATTTTCATACTTATCAGAACAGGGATATACTGTTATATATAAAAGGCCTACTAATGATGAATTTATAAAAGACCAAAATGAATTACACACCACATCTGCTAAACCAATAGGTGTTGGTTTTGAAGCAGAAATAGAAGGAAAATTAATAGATGATAGACAATTAACTTCATATTTTGATGATGTAATTTTATTTGATGATATAATGCAAGGAACAGACTATAATCTATCCCAATTAGAAATATTTGCCCATGCAGATGGGTTTATATCAGTTTCTGGGGGCAACGGCATATTATGTAGTTATTTTCAAAAACCAACAGTTATGTATGCTACAGTAAGCAAAGAAACTAACCTATCATATTGGCAACCCTCGGGATATTATCAACAAATTTCTAATAATAATGTTATACCGGTAATTGATAAACATACTGACATTAGAATGAGAAATGGACATGATTACTCAGAATTAATGGAAAAAATAAAAAATAAATTTTAAAAGAACACCATGAAAATACTAATAACAGGAGGCCTAGGATTTATAGGATCACATACAATTGAAAAATACAAGCAAGAAGGTCATGAATTAACAATAATTGATAATTTATCATCAAATGCAATAGATCCAGATGATGATATATGTAAGGGTTGTAATATAATCGTTAAAAATATATTAGATTATAAGTGGGATCTAGCTGATAACTTTGATATGATAATACACTTAGCTAGTCCAGTAGGACCAGCAGGTATACTTCAACACTCCGGCTATATGGCTCGGTATATTTTAGATGACATCTATTGGGCTATAGAAGGAGCACAAATGTATGATTGCCAACTAGTATTTGTAAGTACTTCTGAAATATATGGCCATAGAGAATATGCTGAAATGTTAAAAGAACATGAAGATAAAGTATTACGTGGGGATTTTAAAGTGCGTAATGAATACTCAATGGCAAAATTATTAAGTGAAATAGTACTAAATAATGTAGGAAAAGTTTCAAATTTAAAATATCAAATTATACGCCCTTTTAATATAAGTGGGCCAAGACAATTACCTGATGCAGGATTTGTATTACCTAGATTTGTTAACCAAGCACTATCTAATGAACCTATTACAGTATTTGGAGATGGAGAGCAGTTAAGAGCCTTTACTTATATTAAAGATATTGTAGATGGTATCCATAAAATATCATTGCATAGTAAAAACGATACATGGAACGTAGGTAACCCTGATAATAAAGTTTCTATAAATTATTTAGCTAAACGAGTTAAAGAACTTACTAATTCTAACTCAGAAATAGTTCATATAGATCCTAAAACAATATACGGACCTTTATACGCGGAGGCATGGGATAAAATCCCTGATCCCGGAAAAATAAAATCTGAGTTAAACTGGGAACCTACTAAAAACGTAGATGAAATAATTTTAGAAACTATAGAGTTTTGGAAAATAAAATAAAAAAAGCCCTAGTTACCGGGGGAGCAGGATTTATAGGAACCCACTTAGTAAATAGATTAATACTAGACGGAGCACAGGTATCCGTTATAGATAATTTTTCAACGGGTAAAAGGAAAAACATTAATCCTTTAGCTAATTATTGGGAACAAGATATATCAACTATTAATACAGAACAACTAGCTGATTATATAAAAAATACAGATGTAATATTTCATATGGCGGCACGTCCAAGTGTACAATATTCAATTGATTACCCTATAGAATCAAACCAGGAAAATGTAAATGGAACCCTAAATGTATTAGTAGCTGCCCAAAAAGCTAACGTAAAAAAAGTTATATTCTCATCAACGAGTGCTGTATATGGAGAACCAGAAACTTTTCCTATTCAAGAAACAGATAAAATTAATCCTATGTCACCCTATGCCTTACAAAAATATATTGGCGAGCAATATTGTAGGCTTTTTAAAAATGATATTCAAACGGTTTGTTTAAGATATTTTAATGTTTATGGTGAGGGCATGAATAATGAAGGCGCTTATAGGTCTGTTATTTCTGTATTTACAGAACAAAAGAAAAATAATAAACCTTTAACTATTACTAATGATGGAGATCAAACAAGGGATTTTGTTTATGTAGAAGATGTAGTTAGAGCAAATATATTAGCAAGCACTAATACATTAATTAAAAGTCAAGGAGAAGCTTACAATATTGGAAGTGGAAATAATATTTCAGTTAATAAAATTGCTGATTTATTTGGTGGTAAGAAAAAATATGGTGAAAAAAGAATTGAACCCAAAATGTGTTTATCAGATATTAGTAAGGCTAAAGAAAATTTAGGTTGGGAACCAAGAAAAGATATCCAAAAATGGATTTCTGAATTAAAGTTAGGATAAATAAAAAAAGTTTTTTACATTTCAAGTTATGAAAAAACTAATTATATCACCCCACATTGATGATGAAATTTTAGGGTGTGGAGGTATTATTGATACTACTACTACTATATTATACTGTGGTTGTGATGAATCGTCTATTACAAACCCATGGGTAAAGGAAAGACCTTCCGAAAATAATAGGTTAAAAGAACTAGATGCAGTACAAAAATATTTAGGTTTTTCTTGGAAACTATTAAATAATAAAGTAAATCATTACAGTGTTCAAAACTTAATCAGTGATTTAGAAAAAACAATTAATAATAAACAACCCGATATTCTGTTTGTTCCAAATTTATCATATAATCAAGATCATAAAACAGTTTACGATGCAGCAATGGTTGCTACAAGACCCCATGATATAAACTTTTTCGTTAAAAAAATAGTTGTATATGAACAACCCCAAGTATTTTTATGGAATAAAACCAGTAGGCAATTTAACCCTAACTACTTTATTCCTATTAATATTGAACAAAAAATAAAAGCATATGAATTAATGAAATCACAAGTAAGACCTTATAGGAGTTCAGAAATGTTACGTTCACTAGCTCATGTAAGGGGAAAACAATCAAATTGTGAATATGCAGAAGCTTTTGAAATTATAAGATGGATAGATGAAAAAAATTAATGTATTAATTCAATGTGCCGGCGGTGCGGCGGCTGTAGGACTTATTAAATCATTACGATTACTAAGTAGTGATATAAATATAGTGGGGTGTGATACTGATAAACTTGCTTCAGGATTATATTTAAGTGATAAACATTATATTGTTCAGCCTGTAACAAATGATAATATAGCTTTAAGGTGGGCTGAAATTAAAAATATAATTAAAAATGAAAAAATAAATTTTATTCTACCCTGTGGAGATCATGATTTATTAATACTATCAACATATAAAAATGCGCTACGCGAAATGGGTGTTACAACATTTGTTTCATCACGCCAAACTATCGATATCTGCAGGGATAAATATGATTTTTGGAAACACTGTATTAATTCTCCACTATCGTCTTATATGCCCCAACTAATAGATGCTGTTTTTGAGAAACCTAATATTGGTTCTGGGTCACGAGGTGTAAAATTAATTAAAGCAAAAAAAGATTGTACATTATGGGAATATTTACCCGGGATGGAATATACTGTAGACGTTTTTTGTGACTTAAACTCAAATGTAATAAGTACATCAGTAAGAAAACGGTTAGGAGTTAAAGCAGGAATTTCGGTTAAAAGTGAAATTATTAAACATGAACAAATTGAAAAAATATCTAAATTAATGTGTGATAATTTATTAATTAAAGGTCCTTGTTGTATACAATTTAAAGAAGATAAAAACGGTAACCCAAAAATAATAGAATGTAATCCTAGATTAGGAGGAGGAACTTTTATCACCACTTTAGCAGGTATTAATCCCGCCCAAATTTATATAGATTTATTTAAAAAACAACCTGTTAAATTAAATCAACAACCTAAACCAATAACCGTAACTAGATATTATGAAGAAAAAATTATCAATGTTAAAGGGTAAAAAAAACAAATGGAAAAAATGGTGGTTAGACTATTTTGATTGGAATAATGACGGTATTACTAATTGGTGGGAATATATTATACCCTTTGTGGCAATATTATTTATAGAAATTATGGCCGAATTAATAGCACAAGTAATTTTAAATTAAAAATGAAAATAAGTTTAATACAACCCGGTAGAAATAACCTTAAATACTTAAAATGGTCTTATGACTCAATAAGAAAAAACCAAGGTAACCATGAGGTAGAAATTTGTGTAGCAGACGATGCTTCAACAGACGGCACTTGGGATTGGTGTCAAGAAATGATGGATAAAGATCCTAAATTTAAAGCCATATTAAATAATACAGGTAAACGATTAGGTCATACTATATTATATGATCGTCTTATCAATGAGGTAGCTACGAATGATATTTGTATGATATACCATGCTGATATGTACTTATGTCCTGGTGCTTTAGATTCAATCGAAAAACATCTTACAGATAAAACAATTATATCACTAACTAGAATTGAACCACCACTACACCCTGATGGGCCAGAAAAAGTACTTAGAGGTTTTGGTGTTGAACCTGAGGAGTTTGATGAAGAGAGTTTACTTAATGAGTTATCTAATTTAATTGTAAAAGGAAAAACTACTGAAGGTATATTTGCTCCTTGGGCGTTTTGGAAAAGTGATTTTCAAGAAATAGGGGGTCATGATCCCCTATATGCTCCCCAATCTAAAGAAGATAGTGATATATTTAATCGTTTTCAACTAAATGGGATTAAATTTATACAAACATGGGAGGGATGTGTTTATCATATGACATGTAGAGGTAGCCGCCGAAATACAATTGATAAAGCAAAAAATATATATGAAGATTCACCTGAATGGTTAGCCCAAAACATGAGGTCAACTCGTAACTTTATTCGTAAATGGGGTCATTTTGTAAAACATGATGATTATATGAAACCGGTTATACCTCATAAATATGATATTGGTTTTTTAATAAAAAATGATAACCCACAATTATTAGAAATATTAGAACCCTGGTGTAATACTATCTACATAGATTTTGGAATAGTAAATAGTTATATTAATGGTGAACAACCTAATACTTCTCTTAATTTAAGTAAAAAGTTCTACCCCCTTAATAATCCTACCTTTAATAATATTTTAATTTCAATAAATGGTAATAATTTTACACAACAAGATTATGAAATAATACAAAACATATCTGAAATCATAACGGATAGTGGAGAAGTAGGTGAATTTGAATTAGGTAATCTTAAAATTACTATTAATAATCTTGAAACCTTCGAAAATAATCTCATATTTATAACAAACAGTCACAATGAAAAAAACTGAATTACACGATATTGTCCTTGAAACTATAAATGAATATATTAGTGAGGCCGAATTATCTACTGGTGATAATGAATTTACTATTAAAGTAGATGTAAATAGAAATCCCACCAAAAAAGGTATAAAAATCCAGTTATTACCCAAAGGAGATACTGTGTTAAATGATCCGGATGAGAAAATGGATGTTAACGAAAAAGTCCAACAAGCTATGAATAAAAGACTAGCTAAATATGACTTACAAGTAAGTATTGACCCCGATATAAAACAGGCAACGGATAATCCTAATGTATTAGGTTATTATATTCCCTTGAACCAGTTTAAAAACTTAATTACGAAAGCTCTTAAAGGAGAATAATAAAGAATTTTGGTTTTAGGAGCTTTTTTCTTAAATTAACATAAGATGAGAAAAAGACGAAATATTCCCACATTACCTATCGATTTCTTTAGTGATTTCGAGAATAAGGTAAATTATCAAAAAATACTATACAGTAGTATATTAGATGGTGTTGAACAAACCCTTAAAAACGGTAAATTAAGTTTTGTAATGGCCCGAGTAGATGATGGTAAAAATTTAAAGGATGTTTCTATACTTAAAGAATCGTTTAGAACAAATTTAGAAACTGTACTAGATTTTTATGAAAAAACTGAAGAATATGAATTATGTTCAAAAACCCTTAATCTTATAAATCAAATAAAATGACTTATTCTAAAATACAATCTTTTATTTTAATTAATAAAAAAGGTAAAGAAATAATTAATAAAATAGATTCTAATTCACTATCTCAAGCTATTAAAATGTTTGCTACTATAAAACAAATGAGGCCTGATCAGTTACTAAAAATTTATACGGTTTATGAAGAAAGTAAATATGGCAGATGATCAATTAAAGAAAGATCTTAGGGATATCCTTAAAATTAAAGGTAAAGTTACTAAAGAACGACCTGTAAGGGGTTTAATTAAGAAAGAAGCATTTATCCGTTTTATTGAAAATTACAAATATGCTAATGATAGAGCATTAATGCTTAAAGCAGAACACGCAATTGATTTTGTAAATTTTGAAGAACCATTTGTACAAGCAATAGAAGCATTACTAGAATTACATTTTAATAAACACCAAAAACAAATCATTGAATGGTGGTTATATGAAAAATGGAACCAACCCGATGGGAGTATTCTCCAACTTAATAATACAGAAACAGAAGAAGAATTACCTTCAGATACGCCTGAAGAACTTTGGAATCTAGTTCAAACATTGAAATGAATAAAATAATCCTTACAAAGGACGAAGTTTTAAGAGCCCAAAAACATACTCTAAGTAATAGAGCAGCAGCTCGTTATTTAGGTGTTTCGTATAACGTATATAAACGTTATGCTCTTACATTTAATGATAATGAAACGGGTAAAACACTATTTGATAAACATTTAAATCGTCAAGGTAAGGGTATTAAAAAACACTTAGGTGGTTATGGTAAATCAAAGAAAAACATTAAAGCACCCCTCGAAGATGTACTAGAAGGTAGAGTAGATGTATCACACTACACTGTTGATATACTTAAATCACGTTTAATACAAGAAGGTTATTTAGAGGAGTGTTGTAATAGTTGTGGTTTTAGTGAAAGGCGAGTAGTAGATTATAAAGTGCCACTTATACTTAATTTTCAAGATAATAATAAAAAAAACTGGAAACGTGACAATTTAGAATTTCTGTGTTATAATTGTTACTTTTTAAATGTAGGTAATATTTGGAGTGATAACCAACTCAAACAAATGGAAGACTACCAAATAAATAAAAATACCAATAATAAGGACGATGAGCCTAATTGGGATTTAGACGATTCACATATCCAACA
>Ga0187218_1000353_pt1 | contig 13919 bp, 20 predicted proteins | sample 14SPOviralmetaG_FD_130167 | JGI IMG/M metagenome (GOLD analysis project Ga0187218, IMG submission 130167) | Marine viral communities from the oligotrophic San Pedro Time Series (SPOT) site, San Pedro Channel, CA, USA - 14 SPOT_SRF_2010-08-11... | ecosystem: Environmental > Aquatic > Marine >...
CAACCGCAAAATGGTTAGATTTGTTTGACGATATTCCTTATAAGTATCTTAAAAAACTTTTGGAAGAGGAAGATGATTTTATAGTTGAGATTGAGGATATGCCTTGTGATAGAGTTGCTTGGTGTAAAACTTCTTTTACATTCACACTTGAATACGAAGCAGATTGTAATAAGAATTTAGAAAAAGAATTTACTGTAATCAAAGAATATAATTGTTCAAGTGCTATGGCGTTAACGATTGTAAATTTAGAATGTCCAGAAGAAAGTGATGAAGAAGAAGAAGAAAAAAATGAAAGTGAAAGTGAAAGTGAAAGTGATGAATGGTGTGAATGTTGTTGGTGTGGGAAAGAACTTACTAATGAAAAAGGTGTTATGTATCAGGACGAATGTGTATGTCTTGAATGTCATACACGAACAAAAAAGATGATGGAGATTGGTAAGGAACGCCTTGAAGAAATAAAAAATAAAAAAGAAAGTGAATAAATTAAATAGAGACAAGATAGATAAGTTCAACCACTTTTTTATTGTCTCTATATCTGGAATAATCTATTTCATATTTTTTTACTTGATAGGGTTTTAATAATTCATCCATATCCATTATACCTTCGTTGTTATAAGATATTATAAGATACTTTGATTTAGACAGACCAATCTCTATTAGACTTTTCATAGACTTGGTACATTCTCGTGTGTTATAATTTGACCTGTTCCAGTTTTTAGGAATTCCTGATACTTTGGTTATCTCATCAGGAACTTCATTCCTCGCAATTACATTTAACATAAAGTAATTACTTCCGTATGGGTGTTGATTATATGGAGGGTCTAAATACATTACATCTATATTTTTTGGTAAGTCATTCACTAATTCATTTATATCTACATTTGATAGGTGTACATTAAAACGAGACTTATTCCACAGAGGCATATCTAATTCTATTGGACTAAATATTCGTGGTAGACTTGTTTTTTTATTACCTCCAAATGAACCTATACCATTACACTTATAAAATCCATTAAATACTCCTCCTGTATTTGCGTGTATACTTGCTTTGTTTAGTAATGGAGCGAGACAATATGGTTGTAATTCTTTTTCTACATTATCATCTATATATTTTCTAAGAGTATCTATAATCAAAGCATTCTCTCGTGTATAGAAACATCTCTCGTTTGGTTGAATATCATTAGTATTTTTTGGAGCATATGTTTTACAGATGATACCTTCGTAGGTAGCATTCTTTGCTAATTCATTCATAGTTGATATATGGTATTGTATTCTTTCTTGTTGATTAGGAGTTTTCAAATAACAATAACACATCAAATATGAATAGTACTCTAAATCATTTGTGTATAAATTTTTAGAAATATAACTTAGTTCTCTTGAGACAATTGAAGAACCAGAAAATCCATCTACTATATTTAATTTCTTCTTTGATAATAATTCTCTTACTTCATCAAATACATCTCTAATATTTTCTACTAATTTTCGTTTATTTCCTATACAGGTTATCATACTTTGGTACACAAAATCATTATGTCCGTTTCTACTCCCTCGTTTCATTTGTGGAGACAACATATATATATATTAAGATAATTCTACATCAGCAAATTCATCTGGTTCTTCGGCAGGTAATCCTCCTCCACCCGATACTCCTCCTAATGTTCCTCCCGATGGTTCATTTACTTTTTTTAATGGAGCATTAATATCTCTTGCTCTTGCGATAACTCCTCTACCTTTATCTTTTCCATAATCTCTTGTTGTACTCTCATAAAAACTTGGTAAGTCTGTTTGACCTGATATTTTAAATTTTCGTTCAAATTCTAATGAACCAGAACCAGACTTTGTTGCGTCAAATTCTGGAGGTCTACCTTTTGTTTTGATTGTTTCAAATAGTTGTCCTGCTCCTACTGATTGGTTTCCCATCTCTTTACTTCCATAACCAGTTGCCTTATCTAATCCTTTAAACTTTATTGCCTTATTTTGTTTTTTAAAATCTTCTATTGATTTTGTTGCTAAACTTTTCTCTTCGGCACGAATTCTTTCTCGTTCTTGTTCTAAAGTTTTTGATGATAATTGCTTTTCCTCTTCTATTGCTTTTGATATTTTTTCTTGTGCCTTTTTTCGTAGGCGTTTTGTAATATCCTTCTCTTGTTCTTGAAATTTCGTTTCTAATTCTTTGATACTCCTTTTAGTTTCCTCTGTACTTTCATCTCGTAATGTTTTTACTGTAAGTTCGGCAACTTCTCTTTTTTCTTTTTCCTCTGCCCTTTCATCACTTATTTGTTTCATTAAACCTTCATTTACATCAAATTTTTTCTTTAGTTTTTTTTCTCGTTCTAATGCCTCATTTCGTTCTTGTTCTACACTTTTTAATTTTTCTCCTTGACTTTTAAAATTATCAGTTAATTCTCCTAATGACACAGATTGGTCACTTCCATAATCACTTCGGTTTGGTTCGTCTACTAAACCTCTTGGAATAGACCTTTCACTTCCATCTACAGACGGCGATTTTTCAAAAGGACGAGACCAAGGCATAGGAGTATTCATAGTTTCAAAACCTTGTGGTTCTAATAATCTGGTTTGTTGTTGATTTTGATAAGTCTCATCTACTCTTTCTCTAAAATCTTTCATAGCATTTCGTTGGTCTTCTATTAATTTTTTTTGAGTATCTAATCTAAATTGTAATCCTTCTATAGTACTTGATGAAGGTGTTGCCTGTATTACAGTAGCAGGTACTCCTGATACAGACCCTCCTCCAACAGAACCTGCTCCAACAGAGTATCTACTTTGTGCTCGTCGTCTTGGTCTTGATTTTGCTTGATTGATATTTACAGTAATAGATTGTCTCTGTTTTTGAGATTGACTTTTCTTTTTAGATTTCTCCGTTTTACTTTTTTTTTTAGGAGGCATATACTATAGGATAAGATTATACTGATATGTCATTATTCAAATCGTTTATAGATAATTTGTTAAACTTGTTATAAAACTCAAACTTATTTGAATTCCTCATACTCATATCAACATATAGAAAAGCATACTTATCACTATCAAACACATAATTAAATATCTGTAAGTAATCTTGTTTTTTAAAGGGCATCAACTCTCCCCCTATTCTTTCTATCTCCGTCATAGTTTTTGGTCTAAAGGTTATAAAGTGTGAAGCACTTGACCTCATATTTGGACTACAATCAAAAAATCGTTGTAATACGATTATGACTGATAAATTTAAATGTCTTCTGTTATTTAAAATTTTTGCTAATTCCTTTTCTGCTCCTGCGTTTCGTCTTAGACTTGCTCCTATATCATCCATAATCACTATTGTATGTTCCTCTTCCTCTTTACCATCACTTGCTATTTTTTGTATTTTTTCTAAAACATCTAAAGATAAATCTTTGTGTTTATTTTTTATATCCTTGAACGGACATTTTTTATTTGAACTACCTTGTCCAAGTGTAGGAGAGACAACGATTACATTATCAAATAACTTCCTATAAGATTGTATTTTATTATTCTTTTTTTTAGCACTCATTATACTATTCAACAAATGAGATTTACCTGAACCAGGTGCTCCAGTCATCAACAAAAAAAATCCTGACTTTCTTGGTAAGACAAAATTTTCGTGGAAGTCTTTTGATAACTCTTCATCTAAATTCATCTTTGTATGTGCTATTCCTAAATCCTTGTTTGGTATTTCCTTAAATTCAAGGTTCATATATATAACATAAGATTTTAACTAAATACCATTTCAGGTACTTCTTCTTTAATTAATACCTTTTTTGCTCGTGGTTTTGTCTCCTTTTTCACTTTTGGTTTTGTCTCTTTTTTTACTTTTGGTTTTTCTGTAATATAATTATTTGTAATATAAGTATTCCCCTTTGTATCTTCTACAGGAACTTGAACTTTTGGAGGACGACCTTTCCTTTTTGGTTTTGGTTCTTCTGCTCTTTCTAATTCAGGTTTATCTTCAAGTTTAGCATTCATTCTTGCTTGTTTTGCTCGTTCTCTACCTGCTTTCATTTTATCTTTTTGTTCCTGACTTATTACCCTTTTAGGTTTCTCTATTTTAGATTTCTTTTCTTCTACAATAGGTTCAATAATAACTTCTGGTTCACTATCACTACTTTCACTATCACTAATCATTATATATTATATTTAGAAAAAAAAATATTATTCTAATACATAAATGAATATTGAAGAAGGAGAAACTTACGACCTTGACGAGATTGAACAACAAGAAAAAAATGATTGCCTTACCAGTTATGCTTTTGAAAATATAAAATCCATACACGAAATAAATGATAAGGATAAAGGCGAATTTATTGAAAAGACTATAGATGAGATAGAAGACCAGTTTTCTGGATTAATAAATCTCCTAAATGAAGAGGATGAAATAGATAATCTTGACCATAATTTGGTTAATTATAAACCTTACTCTGCCCAATATTATCAAGAGAAGTATCCAGGGTTTCCTGATAGTGTTTATCATATTTTAGAGAATTCTACAGAACCTGAGAACAAAGTTATTGATACCAGACAACCAAGTATGGTTAAAAAATATGGAGAATTTAACCCATATAGTAATCCTACACTTGATAAAATTAAACAGGAAATGGATAAAAAAATTATAGAAACTCAAGAAGAAAATCCAGTTTTAGATAAGGAATAGTTTTACTGCCATCTTTTTTCTCAAAAATAACATCATCTACCCAATCAACATAACCATTCCAAATAGTCATATTACATTCTTGCTCATACTCTTGTTTTACTGTATCAGGCATTCGTTGTACTTTCTCTCTGTAATACTTATAGCAGTTAACCAAAGACATCCCTATCATTTTTAGAAATCCGTTTTCTTGTTTGAGTTCAATCGTTTTAATTTCTCCTGTATTAGGAGATAAATATTCTACAAATATCTTATCTTCAACAACTGAATAATTTGTCCCTAAAATTTTTTTAATATACTCACACAGAGGTAATGTATCCCTTTGTTCCACACAAAGCAAATAAACTACAAAAATATATCCAAAATCAAGATTACTTAATGTTCGTGTAATCACAGATTTATCCGTTCTATTATCTATATGATTTTCTGTTCTTGCGTCATCTTTATAAAACATATCGTTTCTCATATTACTCTTGATATCATCAATTGTTATATTCTTATTAAACTTTACTTCTTCTTGTCCAGTTGCTTGTTTAGACTGATTAATAAGAATTTTATTGATTTCAGTTAATCGTTTGATTTCTGTTTTCAAATCTACTATCTGTTTACGCAAATCACTTTCCATCTCCCCTTCTTGTTTTACAAGAGTTAGATGCTTCTTTGTTTCCAAATGTCTTTGATACTTACATTTAATAGGAGTTGAGAACTTACAAGTTAAACATTCATATACCATTCTAATATACTATAATCATAATTCTTTATATCCTTTTTGGTATAGTAAATGGATATAGTATATTACTATATTGAGGTCTTATGACTTTAACAAGACTATATATGCTCTTATACCTTATATCTATTTTTTATCCTTTCCTTACCATAATAAAAAAAAGGATATCAAAATTTTTTTTTTTTTACAAAATAAATTTATTTTCCTATAATAGAAATTTATCAAATCTGTGGAGACAAAGTTAGTTTATAAATATATTTTACTATCCTTTTTTTTTTAATAATAATAAATAGATAAAAAAAGGATATAAGGTATAAGAGCATATATGGTCTTGTTAAAATAATCTAATGAAAATATTTAATATTGAGTATCCTTTCTTATATCCAAAAAGGTATCATTTTTGCTTTGTCTCAATCCTTCTGTTATTATAGGTATTTACTACATCTGCTCCAAATAGTTCAACCAATTTATCGGCGAATTTACCTTTTGTATCAAATACAATCTTCTCTGTGTTATGTTCCCTTGCTAATCTATGGATGTTTGTCATAATCTCCTCATTATCATATACCTTCGTATTAAACTTAGTGTTAAACAATAGTCTTGTATAGGTTCTATGTTTTACTCTGTAAGTTTCAAATATACCAACATCCACATAATATAGAATATCAGTTTTAGTAGGTTGCCTTGAATATCTAATTTTAAGAAATTCCATTATTATAGTATATGTTTATTCTTTATATTCTTCCTGATATATATCTATATTTACTTGACTTGGTTCACTCTCTATGGAACTATCATCTTTTTTTTTTTTAGAAAATCTTGAAGTCTTAGGAAGTATAGTAAGAACATCTTTTACCTTCGTAGTTATATTACCATTCTCAGTAAGTTTTTGAAAAGTAGCGTACTTGGCATCAAGATATTTAGAACCAGTAATGCCTCTATTAGATGGATTTAGTTTAAGGGTTTTTTGTATGTCAATAGATAAAGTATAGAATGCTTTGCTATTAGCAAGTTCGTTTTCTAACTGGTCATTTAATTTTAAGAATAACTCTATAGAATTTAATATTCCAACTACTAATGCTAATCCACAGGTTAATGCTGATATATGTTCTTGGTCTATATAATTTTGTAAACCTACTGCTGATACAGAACCAAAAGCAGATAAAATTATACTTGGTAATCTAAAGTACTTGATAAGTGATTTGTAAAAGAAATACATTTTTTTATGATGCTCTTGAAACTTGACACTATTTTGCCTAATGAGTTCAAGCACTTCTTCTTGGTCGCTTGTCCAACTATTAACAATATCCATTATCTTATAGGAAGATTATATCTTTTGGTAAATCACATTTATAACAATAATAAATAACATCAAAAAAACTGCGTTTTAACTGCTCTTCATTTTTCATAAATTGTATTCTTCTCTTTGGAATAATAATTTGTATTTTGTCTGTAAAATATTTTTTGAATTGTATTTGAGATAAAGTTGAGATAGGTAATATTACTATAAAAGGTTTATCTAATTCATATAATCTTTTTATAACCTTACCTTTAATACTAAATGGAGGGTTAGATACAATAACTTCTCCCTTATTTGTTTCAAAAAAATCATCTGTAGAGTTTCCTAAAACTTCAAACCCCATTTCTTGTAAGGTGGTTATACTTGTAGAAGTTTTATTATTTAACATAAATGGTTCCCATATAACTTTATTTGGTATATATTCTTTTATATCAATCCACGCTTCAGGTGGAGTATTCCATTCATCATCTTTTGGAAAATCAACCCCTCGTCCTCGTAAAGTAAGTGACGCCATATATATCATATAAATATTATATTTCCTATTTTTCTCCTTTTGATATTCTTACTAACATTTGTGCTCTCTTTGTTAATTGGTTTAGTCTAAAACCATTCTTCTTAACCATTTCTCTTAATTCTTTTCTACGAGCAACTGGTAATGACACTTCACTTTCTATTTTAGAAGATAAACTTTGAGGCGTTTGAATGCCTTTTGCTTTGCTTGATATATCTTTTAAATCTCCTTGTGCTTTATTTCTTTTCCCATCTACTTTATCTTGTTTACCAACAATTTGTTTTATTTCATCACTAAACAATTTTTCCAACTCAAATTTTCTTTGTTTATCTTCTTTGTGTTCTACAACTGAACCAAATTGTTTTTTATCAAGTTTATCGCTCCTTTTCTTTAGAAACTTCTCTGTACCATTTTTAATTCCATAACTCCTTACATCAACAAGAAGTCTATCTTCATATTTTTTAAACTCAAGTGTATCAAGAACATTTGCGGAGAAGATTGTTCTAATTTCTTTGCTACTTAACTTTTCAAGTTTATCTTTTACTAATTTTTCTGGAAAGTTTTTACTATATTTCTTCTTCATATAAAGGAGTGATGACTTTATAATCTCACTATTACTTGGTATTTTGCTAAATGGAATGTAGTAGTCTTCTTCAGTCCTTATGGTTTCATATTTACCATCATCATCAATTTCTTCCTCAATTTGTTTGTTAATGTATAAAAGTTTTTCCTTTGTTGACATTATGTTATAAGTGAAGATTATAATTTTACAACTATAAACTTTTTCATTTCAATTTTTTTCATTTCAATTTTTGTTCTTTAATTTTTTCCCATAAATCTCTGTCTGGTTGACCTTTACCAGTTTGTTTTCTATTGTTCATTACCAGACCATAACTCCTACCAAATGACCACGCCTCCTTACTCATTCGTTTAGATGGAGCATAACCACCTTCTCGTTTATTACCTTGTTTATTTCTAACACTTGTAGGATTACTTTCATATGCTCCTGAACCACGATTGTATGCTTCTTGTATTATAGATTTTTTAATACCAGTAATTTTTGCTATCTCACTAATAGAGTGAGGTTCGTCTTTATTAAATCCATATTTTATGTTAAACTTTTGTTTGAATGTACTCATTACTTTACAACAATATAATTTAATTTCATCATTTCTTCATATGCTTTTGGATTTGTCTCTTTTAGGTATCTCATAATATCTGTGATATCCAACATTCTAATATAGTTTATCGTTTATCTTTAATATTAAATCGTTTTAAATATGACTTGATAGAAGGTTCTAACTCAGTCTTAGACCCCCAGAGTATATATCTTGATAATGAACCTGCGTTAACCTTTGTAAAATCTTCATTAACCGAATGCCTCGCAATATAAGCAGACCTTTTTGATTTATCTTTGTGGTCAAGATAAGTTGATGACCCCTTGTATCCAAAGTGTATAGTTTTTTTAGGATTATCAAAAACTGCTACATACTTTTTATTCTCTCGTGTGGAAGGACTAAATGATATCAGTTCCATATATACTATCACAATATATTTTATCTCTCTCTAATAAATATTTACCTACTTCTAACCAATTAAAGTAATTTTTCCAATCAATTATTCTCGTCCAAATCCCAATCAAAAAAAAGTTCATTTGATATACTACCATATAATAAATTATGAGTGTCATAAATTATGTTCCAGACTAACCATCGTTCATCAATTGTAAGTTCATACATTATATATCATCCATATTATTTTCTATAAAGTTATCTAAAGAATGATTTTGTAAGAGAGTATTAGATTTAGGAGTTTTAACCTTAACAACATTACCTATACTTTCATTTCTTAGATGATTACTTATGATATCACCTTTTGCCGAATACTGATTTAACTTTGACTTAACAGACTTGCGTTCAGTAGCAGACAAACCTTCCTTCAATTCGTTATGAAACATAGATGTATATCCTGTGTTATAGGCGTGAGCATCTTTTGTATTATTTCTAATAGAAGCAGATTTTACCATAGCATTCGTAATGATGCTTCCACCAAGACTATGACCAATTAATGTATTCTCTCCATCATAATTTTTGTATATTCGTTTGATTTCATTTCTACGATTTCTAAATTGTAAGTCCTTGTTAGATATTCCTACTCCAAGTTTAAAATCACTAATCAAATCAGGTATATCTAATACATTTGTACCCTTGACAGTAATAAAATTATTACCGTCCTTTCTAAAATGTGCTACACCTCTATTTAAGGATACAAGGTCATATCCCATTTTGTTAGATTTTTTTTCTAATTTTTTAATTTTACCCTTATCAAATAAGTAATGTAGTTTCATAAGTTTAGGATTGTCCATATAGACTAAACAAATATAAAAATAGATACAAATTATTATATTGATATATGATATATGTCTTTACACCCGCAAAAAGTTATCATAGTACCTCCTGATAGCAAATACATTCCTCCAAACAAATTTATTGATATAGATGAGAAATTTTACAAACCACATAAGCGTGAAAAAGTTTTAGAACACGAAGTTTATGGTAAGATGGGAAAACCATTAGTTCCTTACGGAGATGGAGTAAGTTATCAACCAAGTACCTTTGTTAAACGAGAACAACTCCCATTAGGAAAAACTCTAAATCCAAATTATGGTTCTTATATCTATGACCAACTATCTGGAAGCGATGCTTCCCATATGCCAAAATTTATTTAATATTATCCTATAATATATGAGTTATGAAGCAAATACTCCTTTTTCATTAAACACTTTATTTTTGAATTCAAAAAAGGCAACAAGCAAAAATCCATATAGATTTAATCTAACCAATAAATTGTTGTGTCCATACAATACAAATTATTTAATAAGTGTTCAGGATTTAGAAATACCTAATGTTTTAAATAATGTAAAAGAGACAAACAATCAAATAGCATTTGAAACTCAACCTAACCAAACCATAACCTTTATAGACTTTTCTGGTGTAGCAGTATCTGGAAATTTAACTGACTTTACTACATTCTTAACTAATAATGGATTTACTCATAATATAAATACATTATGGAATACACAAACTTATAATGGTCTTCAATACAAACCCTTTTATCGTAATGGAACATCATCTGGTTATATTCAAAAAGTATTACCAAATTTTCACGGAAAAGTTGTAATCATTTATGGTAATCCATATCCTGCCCAAACTGTTCAATTATTATTAGATGGAGTAGTTGAACAGACGTTAGTTGCCGGTCAATCACCTATTACAACCCAACTTAATTTTTTTCCTAACCAAGTTTTAAAAATTCAAGAGACAAACGCGGGAGTAGCAGTAGTATTATCAATTACCATAACAGAAAATGTTCCAAGTGTAAAAAGTTCAACATTAACATTCCCTCCTGACTATTATACAGCAAGAACTTTTAGAGATTATTTTAATACTCAATATCCAATACAATTTCCAAATCATCCATTAATAACTTGTACTCTTAATAACCTTAAATATAATTTTGTCTCAAATAGTAATATAACACTTGTAGATAAACCAAAGCAAATTACCTTTATAAATTTTCTATTATGTGCTACAAATATATTACAGTATAATGATTTTCTTGTCACTAATGGATTTGAAACAGCGAATTATCCTCAATTTCCAACTGTATTTGTAGGTAATCGTTCAGGTTATCCTATTGTAGGAGATTTAGTGTTAATAAGATATCCATTAGTAGGTACAGGAACATTAAAGATTAGATATGGTAGAGACCCACAAAGTTTAACAGGTAGTATGGTTGTACAAGTTGGTTCAAATGTTATTCAAAAGTTAGGTGCTATTGATGAGATACAATCTTTTAGTTTTACGGATGGAGATAGATTAACAATAATTCAAAGTGGTTCAGGTCTTATTTTATATAGTTTAGAGATAATATATGATACCACAACATCTATTAATAGTTGTTCTAACCTAATAGGTGTATCTAAAAATAGTAATAACCAATATATATATCCTATCGTATCAGGTAATCCATTATATACTATAAAACTACCTCATCTAATTAATTTTACTGTGTCTCCGTTTATGTTTTTAAGAATAGAAAATATAACCTTATCTAATTTAAATTCAGGTGGTATAGAGGATAATACTTTGGTACGAATTCCTGTTAATTGTAAACGAGGAGAAGTCATATTTTATAGACCAACTGAGTTAGTAAGGTTTCTAATCACACGAAAACACTTTGATTACATATCTATTGAACTACTTGATGAAGATGAGAATATATTAGATTTAGGTAATCACGAATTCCAAATTAATCTAAGATTAGAAAATTATTATAAACCAGATATGAGACAACTTGCCGAGGGAACTATTAACCATACTATAAAATCTCAAAAAGAAGAACCAACGAAAGATTAAATATTTGTATAAGATATAATGGGACTTGGAGCAAAACATTACATAACTTACTCACTTGGAGCAAAATATGGATTACATTCGTCATCTAAACTTGGTTCAAAAAATACCAAACCAAAACACTTAGAACAGAAACCAAAAAAAATGGGTGAAAAAAAAAATGAAATTGAAAAATGAATATAAAGACAAAACATAAACATATACATAGAATGGACTACTTTAAAATAATTACTCTCCATAATAATAAACTGATAGTTTATGATAATGGTTTAATCCTTAATCTAAGAACAAGGAAAATTATAAAAGGTTCTGTTAATAATATAGGATATAAATGTACAGAATTACAAGATAATGGTAATAGATATTCTTATAAAATTCATAGAATAGTAGCATATGCCTATAAAGGTTTAGATATTACTAATCCAGATATAAAGGTAGACCATATAAATGGAATTAAAACTGACAATAGATTTGAAAATTTAAGATATGGTACTCAACAACAAAATATGTTTAATCTAACAAAAGCAAAAGGTTATCATAAGACAAAAGATGGAAAATATGTAGCACAAATTAAATTAGATGGAAAATGTAAATATTTAGGAAGATTTAACTCTCCAGTCGTTGCTCGTATGGCATATCTTGTTGCTAAAAATCATTATCATCAAATTTAAGAATGAATTAGCAAAAATATATTATTATAGAATATAATGGCAGAAGTATTTAGTGAAAGTCTAAATTATCCAGATGTAAAAAAACGAGCAGTAGCATCTCGTTCCTTTAGAGTAAAAATTCCAAGTTCTAATGCTACTACTTTTACACCAACACAAACTATTAATATTGACCTTCCAGGTAATCTTTCTGGTCAATACTATAATTTTAATCAAATGTACTTGAAATTCAAATGCGTGGTAAAAGCAGACGCAGTTGATAAAGGTCTAAAATGGGACAGAGCAGGAGCAGTTTCTGCTATCAAAAGGGTTCAAATATCTACTGCTGGAAGTTCCATCTGCGATTTGAATAACTATAATGTACTTTATACTGCTTTACTTGATACTGATGCTTCGGTAGAATGGAAAGCATCCTCTGGTAATATTTTGACTGGTACTACATCTGGTCTTGTAGGAGAAGAAGTTAATAGTTCCGTAGCAGGAGTATCAAGAACTTATTGTGTACCAATTGTTCTTAATCCACTTGCGAATACTACTCCTCATCGTTTGATACCTGCTTTCAGTATGTCTGCTTTACAATTTAAAATCACATTAGATAGTCTCGCACAAATGGGTAAACACGATGCTACTACAACAATTGAATTTCAAGAAGTAGAGATGGTTTGCCAAATGACAGAACTAAGTCCAAATGCTCAAGCACAAGTAGATAGAATGACTGGTGGAGTATACAATATTTTAGCAAATTCGTATATGAATAGTGGAGCAACTATGACCGCAGGAGTATCTTCTGTCACGGCGAACCTTGGTTTTTCTGTATCTTCTCTTGAACGAATTCTATTGGTTCAACGACCTCATATTAATGACCGTACAAGATATACTTTAGGTAATCGTGGTTCTAATCATCTAAAAGAATATCAATATCTCATCAATAGTGAGAATTATCCTCAACGACCAATTGTCGTTAGTGATATGAATGCCGAAGTGTGTTCTGAACTTCTATTAGCAGACCATTCGCTAACTGATTTCCGTAAAGGTAATTCGCTCCAAGCAGGTGTTGGCGCTTCTGTAGATACATTCTCTTTACAAACTTCTCTAAACCAAGATAACTCTAAATTGGATTTCTTTCTTAGAGCAACTCCTTTTGATATTGAAGCAGATAATGGAACTACTGGAGGTACAACCGTTGCTCTGGCAAATGATATACCACAACCTGCTGTTATTAGTAATATTGGAACATTTTTAGCAGGTTGCGAATTTGAAACTGGTCTAAGTGATGGAAAATCGCAAAATATTTACTCTGGTATCTCAACAATCGCATCTACTGTTCAATACAAAGGAGCATATCTTGGGGGGTCATCTCAAAATTGTACTCTTGACTTTTTTGCCCAATATAGTGTAATGTTGTCTCTTGATATGAGAGGTTCTGGGGTTTGGAATGTAAGTGTTTAGGTAAGATAAAATATTAAAGTATATATTATATCTTACAAAGGAATTTGTCTGGAATATTCATTAGAGATTTGATTTGGTTCAGGAAAGGTAAGTTTAAATAGAAATGATGCGTGTTGAATTTCACTAAATGATAAATCATCAGGGTCTGCTCCACTTGGATAAAATAATTTAATAACCCATTCAGTTTCA